>Ga0247670_1000096_pt1 | contig 28231 bp, 13 predicted proteins | sample CNK11_metaG_FD_183042 | JGI IMG/M metagenome (GOLD analysis project Ga0247670, IMG submission 183042) | Soil microbial communities from Purdue University Martell Research Forest, Indiana, United States - CNK11 | ecosystem: Environmental > Terrestrial > Soil > Temperate forest > Bulk soil...
GGGCGGAATATGACATGAATGGCGGCGTGTTTGACTTGAACAACTGCAAGTTGGGGCTTGGTCTTGGCGCGGGCGTGTTGATCACCGGAGTGGTAAACCAAGTCGGTGGCGTCATCACCAACGTGGGCAATTTGGATCTCGGCACGCTGACTCCGAATGGCAAGGGCATTTACAATCTCAGCGGCGGGAGTATCTATATTGGATCGAGCGGCATCACTACTTTCAATGGCATTTATGTCATTAACCTGGGCGGAGGAACGGTGGGTGCATACGCCAACTGGTCTTCGACATTAAACATGACTCTGACGGGCATCAATGGTCCGGTCACCTTTAACCCGGGGGGTAATACCATTACGCTGTCGGGCATTCTGTCCGGTTCCGGTGGTTTGACGGTGAATGGTCTCGGTGTGCTGGATTTGTCCGGAGCCAACACCTACACGGGCGATACGATAGTCACGGCTGGCAGCACTTTACAATTTGATACAACTGGCACCAGCTTTGGTGCCGTTAAACTGGCCAACGGCTCGACGTTGAATTTGAACTATAGCGGCACCCGCGTTGCAGCTGCCGCCTACACCAACGGAGTAGCCTTGTCCATAGGGACCTATAATGCCGGCAATCTGCCGGGATTCATCACGGGCTCCGGTAATTTACAGGTAGCGAGCGGCATCAGCACGGGCATCTGGGATGGTGGTGGTGCGAATAATAATTGGAGCACGGGCGGTAACTGGGATCAGGATTCGGTGCCCGGATTTCCCATCGACTTGACCTTCGCCGGCAGCACACGCCTCAACAACAACAATGACCTGAGCAGCATTACCGTCAGTAGCATTACGTTTGGCAATGCGGCGGGAGCCTTCACGATTGGCGGCAATGACATCACCCTGAGCGGTTCGATCGGGTTCAATGCCAATCCGGCTGTCTCCATCACACAGACGGTCAACCTAGGCCTGACGTGGACAGCCAATCAGACCCTGAACCTGCCGACCAACGGCAATCTAACCCTCGGCGGCAACATCAGCTCCGCGGCGAACAATTTGACCAAGACCGGGGCTGGGACGTTGACCTCGGGTGGTGTTAACTCATTCGCCGGCTATAGTGTCAACGGTGGCACCAACATCATCACAGGCAGCACCACGGTCAGCGGGACTGGCGGCCGGGTTTATGTGGCGGATGGTGTTGCCGTTCCCGGTGGCCAAGGTGCCATCGTTCTTCAAAGCGGGGCGAACTTTACCTTCACTGGCAGCTATGGCGACTACCTTGTGATCGGTCGTGATAGTGCCAATGGGAAAGTCGTTCAGAATGGCGGCACCTTTGATTTTAATCCGTCGGACGGCCATAACATCCTGCTGGTCGCCGCGGGCGGGGGCGCCCACGGGTATGGGGAATACGATATCAGCGGTGGGGTGCTGGATTTGCATGGCAACACTTTGGGCGCCGCGTGGGGAGATGGCGGCGTGGTGACCGGGGTGGTGAATCAGACTGGCGGCGCCATTAACAATGCATTCAAACTGGATGTCGGCGTGGTGAAAGCGAGCGGATTGGGCATCTATAATCTCAGTGGTGGAAGTATTGCCATCGATTTTGGTGGCATCACCTCCGACAGCGGCTCGTATCAGATCAACCTGGGCGGCGGAACGATTTCAGCCATCTCCAGCTGGATCTCGACACTGAACATGACATTGACCGGATCAAACGGGCCAGTGACGTTTGATACGTCGGGAAATACCATTGTGCTGTCGGGCACTCTTTCCGGTCCGGGCGGTCTCAATGTCGCCGGTGGCGGCATCTTGGAACTAGCTGGAGCCACCGTCTACTCCGGTGACACAACGGTAAATTCGGGCTTTCTGCAGTTGGATGCGATTGGCAGTTCTGCGGGAGCATTTCGTGTGGTTGATGGCGGTTTGTTCAACTTGAACTTTACGGGCAACTATGTTGTCGCGGCCCTATATACCAACGGGGTTTCCCTTCCCATCGGAACCTATAATTCCGGTAACCTGCCCAGCTTCATCTCTGGCTCCGGCAATATACAGGTGGTTGGCGTTATCAGTCTCGGTATCTGGGATGGCGGTGGCGCTGATAATAATTGGAACACGGGTGGGAACTGGGATCAAAACGTTGCGCCAATTTTCCCCCATGATTTGTATTTTGGCGGCAGCACACGGTTGAATAATAACAACGACCTGACCGGCATCACCGTCACCAGCATGACGTTTAGCAATAACGCCGGGGCCTTCACGATTGGCGGCAATGACATCACCTTGAGCGGCGCGATCGGTTTCAACGGCAATCCGGCTGCGCCCATCACGCAAACCGTCAATCTTGGCATGACTTGGGCAGCCAATAAGACGATTGATACACCGGCCAATGGAAATCTCTCGTTGGGTGGCAACATCACCACTGCTCCGAATGATTTGACCAAGACTGGTGCCGGCACGCTGACCCTGGGTGGTGTGGACTCGTTCGCGGGTTATGCGGTCAACGGGGGCACCAACATAATCACCGGCAATGTCACGGCCAACGGGACGGGCGGCAGTCGCTTCGTGCTAGCCAATGCAAATGCCGCCTTTAATGGCACACTGGTCATCCAACCTGGAGCGACCTTCAATGTCACTGGCAACTGGACGGATGCGGGTGTGATCGGTCGCGATGCCGGAAAAGGGACGGTGACCCAAAACGGCGGTCTCTTTAACTTCAACATGGGCAATCAACCGTGGCTGTTTGTCGGTGCGTCGGGCTTTGCCGGGACGACCGCCGCTTATAACATGAACGGTGGTGTGCTGGACATGAATGGAAAACAGTTGGGGGTCGCGCTGGCGGTGAATGGATTTACTGTTACCGGCGTGGTGAACCAGGCCAGTGGTGTCATCACAAATGTCAGTGAACTCAGGCTTGGGGTTGTAGGTGGGCAACAGGGTAACGGTAAATACAATCTGACTGGCGGTAGCATATACATCGGCGCTACCGGGATCACCTCGGACAGTGGAATTTATCAGGTGAATCTGGGCGGCGGCACGGTTGGAGCCTTGGCAAGCTGGTCTTCGACATTGAACATGACGCTGACCGGCATCAATGGTCCGGTCCTGTTTGATCCGGCGGGCAACACCATTGCGCTCCCGGGCATTCTGTCTGGTCCCGGTGGACTGACAGTGTCGGGTGGTGGCACACTGGAACTTTCCGGCGCCGACACTTATACGGGTGATACGACCGTCAATGCTGGCATCTTGAAACTGAATCTGGCGGGCAGCAGCGCGAGTGTGGTTCGTATTGCAACCGGCGCGATGCTGAATTTGAACTATGGCGGCACGATCACCGTGCCCGCCGGCTACACCAACGGGGTTGCTCTTGCTGGCGGGGTTTACACGTCGGCTAACCTGCCCGGATTCATCACTGGCGCGGGATCGTTGACTGTCTCTGCTGCAACACCGCCGGTCGTCAATCCCCCCATCATTTCCGGTGGCAACCTGATTCTGACCGGCGGCGGCGGCTCGGCAGGTGCCGGTTATACTTGGTTGTCCTCAACGAATCTGACGACACCGATGGCGTCTTGGATCACTAACACAACCGGAACCTTTAATGGCAGCGGGAATTTCTCCAATGCCATCCCGGTCAGTTCATCCACGCCGGCACAATTTTTCCGGTTGCGGACGCCATGATGTGCAATAATTCAAGCACGCTGAGTAACGTTGCCATTTACCGAACGGCACGCCTTGAAAAAAGTGATGGGGTTCACTCGTTGGGTCAAGGTTAACGTCAGTTCGGTGGAACACGGAAGTTGCCGGAGCCAACACTCCGGCAACTTTTTGATAATTAGCCGCGCTGGAGAAAAATCATTATGCATCGATTCGCGCAACTAAGGCACACGCTCTTGGCGTTGACAATCAGCTTTAGCGTCTTCGCGACGGCAGTGATGGGCGGTGTTTCGTATTCGTATGGAGATCTGGTTGGCCGGTTGACCAGCTTGGAAAAATTGGCTGAATTGCCGGCGGTGGGCGAAATTTCAGCTGAATGGACTTCGCGCGATCGCGCCTCCTCCTACAATTCCGGCACCGGGCAATATGTCAACTGGGATGCCAACGACGATGGCAACGGCTTTATCCGCACGCAGCCGGATGGCGGAGTGGTGATGGCGGAAATGACCGGCCCAGGCTGCATCTGGCGAATTTGGTCGGCCCAGGTCGGAACGGGTCATGTGAAGATATTTATGGATGGCTCAACTAATCCCGCCGTGGATATGGCCTTTCAGGATTATTTCAACCGCACACAGGTGCCGTTCACCTATCCTTCCTTGAATTACACGGCAAGCGGCGGTTTTAACTCGCATTTACCGATTCCTTACAACGTTTCCTGCAAGGTCGTCGCTTATGGTTCCTGGGGGCGTTATTTCCATTTCAATTACTCAACCTTTCCGCCAGGCGCAACGGTTCCGACCTTTACCACAAATTTGACGGCGGCCGAACAAAACGCGCTTTCCAATGTGGACGATTTACTCCTAAACCATCTTGGTTCCGATCCCGCAGGCGGACGTAGTGGCCAGACGACCATCACCAACAGCTATGTGATTGCTCCGGGACAAAGCATTGCCGCGCTGAACTACAGCGGACAAGGTGCGATCACGACGTTCAAGGTTCGCGTCAGGGGATTGGCCAGTTCCAGTGACCAGTGGGCGGCTTTGCGTGCATTGACCGTGAGTATTTTTTGGGACGGCGAAACGAACGCGAGCGTGTGGGCGCCGCTCGGCGATTTCTTCGGCACGGCTTGCGGGTATATTCCCTATACTTCGCTACCATTGGGGATGTTGAAAAATGGCTGGATGTATTGTTACTGGTATATGCCTTTTACCAGCCAGGCGAAGATCGTGATTGGCAACGATGGAGGCGTTTCAAGAAATGTGGATGTGGTAATCACTCGCGCTCCATTGACGAAATCAATCGGCAGTCTGGCCCGGTTCCACGCAAAATGGAATCGTGGCAGTTATGTGACCAGCGGTGGGCGTTCGCCGGATTATCGGTTTCTCGGCACGAGTGGACGGGGACGCTTCGTCGGGCTGGCGTTGCATGTTTACCAGACCGTGGATCTGACGCCGGGGCCATGGTGGGGGGAAGGGGATGAGAAATTTTTCGTGGACGGCGAAAAAAATCCTTCGTGGTTCGGCACCGGATCGGAAGATTATTTTGGTTTTGCCTGGGGCACGCCGGGCTACTTCAGCAAAGCCTGCCATACCCAGGCCCTCTCACCGCCAGGCACTTTGATGGCCCCTGGTAATCGCGCGCTGAACCGGTTCCACATTTCGGATAATGTTCCGTTTCAGTCATCCTTCGACGGTTGTCTTGAGAAATATTTCTATGCCAATGACAGCATAACAACCTACGGCACCATGGCATATTGGTATCTAGCTTCCGGCGGCAGCGATTCTTATGGTCCTCTCCCTTTAAATGTGCGGACCAATTATTATATGCTTCCGCCGCCAACAAACACAACTAAGCCGAACCAACAATCCCGGTGAAATTTTATCGTCTGCGTTATCCTTCACCATGAATCAAATAAAAATCCAATCTGGTTTTGACGACGTTGGTCGCCAAAACAATAGGGACACTCAAAACCTGCAAATGAAGCGCGGCCATGGAATCGTCGCGCAGCAAGGCGGGATGATGATATGCCTGTTGTTGTTGTTGGCGTTGTTTCAAACGGGTTCCGGCCCGCAGTCCGTTTCCGCTGCCAATGTGATGAACTATGGTGCCGACGGGAACGATTATTTCCAGTTCACCACGCCGTCCATGGCCTTTGACAAGGCTTCAGGTTTCACGACGCTGATCACGTTTGCGATGCATGTGGATGCGGATGGCACTCTGGAGATCGGCGGCGGCCCCGTGTGTTCCAATGGTGTTTATATTGGTCCGAATAATTGGGGATCGCTCGTTAATACGTTGAAGACGCCGCCAACCACAGTGACGCGTTATGAAGTCTGCATCGGCGGATGGACGGACACGAGTTTTGACAACATCAAAAATCTTGTCTCATTGCAAGGAACCGGACCGACTAGCATTCTTTACAAAAATTTCCAGGCCTTGAAAAACGCCGTGCCGGGAATTGACGCGATTAACAACGACGACGAACAAACCTATCACCTGAGTTCCTCTGTGAGCTTTGCCAACATGCTTGGTGGTCTGGACTACAAATTCACTCTGGCCCCTTATACACAGCAAAGTTTCTGGGTGAATCTGAAGAATGCCATTACCAATTGCGACTACATCTATCTGCAATGCTACGCCGGTGGCGCGGGCAATGATCCGACGCAGTGGAATGCGGCCTTCGGAAACGGCGTCAAAGTAATTGCCGGCCAGGAAAGCAACACGGCCAATCCGGCTACATTCCGCAGTTGGTATCTGCAAACCGGCGCGCAAGGCGGCTTTTATTATCCTGATGTGGTTTTCAACACCAGCTATTGGAGTGCGGCCATCATTCAAGCCGATGGATCGCTTCCTGCCGCACCAACCGGATTCATGGCATCCCTCGGCGGTAACAATGTGAAGTTGTCCTGGAATGTCGTCCTCGGCGCGATTTCCTACAACGTCAAACGCGCGACCACCAGCGGATCCGAAGTCACGATCGCAAACATATCAACGGCCAACATCCCCTGGCCAGCGTCCAATCAATTCTTTGACACGGCACCAAACAGTGGCGTGACAAATTACTACAAAATTTCAGCGGTCAACACGAATGGCGAGGGCCTGAATTCGCTGGGGGTCAGCATGACAAAGCCGGCTTTGGCCGTCTGGTTCAAGGCCGACGCGATCACGGGACTAGGCAATGGCGCAAACGTGGCGATCTGGAATGATTCGAGCGGTCGCGGATTCACGGCGATACAAACCACACCAGGTCAGCGACCCAGTTATGTGACCAATATATTGAATGGTTTGCCGGTTGTTCGTTTCAATTCCGCCAACAATCAAATCCTCACGTTGAATCGCCCGGTGCAGGATGATTTCACCCTGTTCTGCGTCTTTTGCAGTTCACAAGGAGTGGGTTCTGGCACTCAATTTTCTGACGGAGCCGGTTTGGTGAGTGCCAACGTAGCTGGCGCAGCGAACGATTATGGCGCGTGTCTGTTTGCCAATGGGCAGGTCTGTGGCGGTGTGGGCAATCCCGATACTTCAATCAGTTCAATGGCTGGATTCAACGACGGCAGGCCACACTTGATGACTCTGAAGCGCACGAAAAGTTCCGGGGAGTTGAATTTATATGTGGATGGGAATTTCCTGGGCAGCACGGTTGGCAGCATCGGCTCGCTCAACGCATCGGCCAAACTGGCGCTGGGTGCGCAACAAACGTTGGGAAATTTTTTCTCCGGCGATATCGCGGAAGTGAAAATATACAACTCTGCCTTGTCGGATACCGACCGGCAGACGCAAGAAACAGGGTTGTTTCAAAAATGGGGTGTGAGCGGCGCAACTACCGGCCTGCTGGCTTACGAAGGTTTTAGTTATTCGGCCGGCAGTGTTATCAGCGGCCAGTTTGGCGGCATCGGCTGGACCAACGGTTGGGTGGATGTCAGCGGAAGTATCGCGGAGACAATTGATTCGGCCGGCATGGCTGCCGATGGCAATGCACCGGCAGGATATGACGACCGGTCAACGGGTAGCTCGGTTTACGTCGGCAACAACAGCCGGTGCGGACGCTGGCTCGACTGTTCGGCCGCGGGGGCATTTGGCCAGGCTGGTTTGCTGGACGGGAACGGAAACGTCGGTGCGAATGGAAAGACGGTTTACGTGAGCTTCATGCAGCAGCCCAAGATCGCCAATAACAATTTCTACGAGTTTGAATTTCACCGCAATGATCTTGGCGATCCAGGCCGGATTGCCGGCATTGGTTGCGACATTGCGAATTCCACGCAGGTTTATCTGCGCGCCCCAGGTTCGACGCACACTCCGCTGGGAGTGGCCAATACCAATGTGAATTTTTTCGTTGTGCGCATTGATTACAAGTCGGGTAACGATGACGTTTATGTCTATCGTAATCCTACGGGCAACTTGGAATCAGATAATGAGCCGGTGCTCACCATGTTGTCGGTGGCGGATATGTCGTTCGATGGACTTTCAATGGGTGCTTATAACAATGGCATGACAGTAAAAAATGACGAAATTCGTGTCGGCCAGAATTGGGCCAGCGCTTTAGGAAATCCCCCTGTGTTTGTGGTTCAACCTGCGAATCAAGCGCTTTATGCCGGACAGGCCTCGACCCTGACGTCCTTGGCGCAGTCATCCCAGCCTTTGAACTATCAATGGTATGTCGGCACCGCGGCTCTGGCGGGCCAGACCAACGCCATTCTTTCATTCCCGAGTGTGCAGCCGGGTGATGCCGGCCAGTATTTTGTCACGGCATCAAACGCACTCGGCGTGGCCGTGAGCTCGACCGCGACGCTGACCGTCCTGCCACTCACCGCTGCCATCACAAGTCCGCAAACAGTCACGGTTGGAGCCGGCAGTAATCTGGTCGTCAATGCCTCGGTGAACGGGACGCCGCCGGTGTATTTACAATGGTATCGGGACGGTGCGGCGATCATGGGAGCGACCGGCACCACGTATTCAATGAACAACGCCAGTGTTTTTGATGCGGGTGTGTATATGTTGGTAGCCAGTAATTCTTTCGGCAGTGTCACCAGTTCCGTCGTGAGTGTGGTTCCTGATTTCGGCGGTTTGCTTGCTTACGAAGGATTCAGCTACGGGGCATCGAGCAGTGACATCGGCGGCACCAGCGGCGGATTTGGCTGGGCAAATGCGTGGGTGACTTACAACGGCGGGTCATCACAGACGCTTTCAAATAGTTTGGTCGCGGGCGGCAATAGCCCAAGCAGCTACGATGTGCACTCCGTCGACGGCTCACTCTTCATTCCTAATGCGAGTCGCAAAGGACGCTATTTTGATTGCACACCAGTGGGCACATTCGGTCTGCATGGTTATGTAAATGCCAACGGCGACATTGGTGCCGATGGGAAGACGCTCTACTTGAGCTTCCTTCAGCAACCGAATGGCACTGCCAAGTTTTACGAATTTGAACTTCATCGCAATGACCTCGGCGATGGCGGCCGGATGGGCGGCATCGGCAACGACACCGCTGACAACCACGTGCACCTGCGCATCGAGACGCCGCCGGGAGGCACTTCGACGCAATATGACTTGGGTAACGGCAGCACCGGCGTGAACTGTTACGTGATCCGGATTGATTTCAAGGCGGGCAACGATGATGTGTTCATCTATCGTAACCCAACCTCGGCAACCGAGCCGGTCGTTGCAACCTTGACGGTTTCAAATGCCGCCGACATGTCTTTCGATGGTATTTCGTTCGCCGCCTACGTGAGTAACTCGACGGTGAAGCATGACGAAGTGCGCGCCGGCATGACTTGGGCTGACGTGATTGGCACCACCATGTCGCAACTGCAACTAGCGCAGCGCACCAACAATGCCTCACAACTACGGCTTGCAGGTTCGCCCAATTATACTTTCGGTGTTCAAGCGGCCACCAATGTTGCCGGGACCTGGTCGGATATTGGCAGCATATCGCTTTCAAGTTTAGGTGTCGGCCAGTTTGCCGAAACGAATGCCAGCGCCCAACGTTTCTATCGTGCCACAAATTCGTTGGTCTGGTTCACGCCACTGTCGAGTGATGTTGTCCTCGCCGATTTTGAACAGCCGACCTACGGAGCATGGATGACTACCGGCACGGCCTTTGGTTCGGGGCCGGCACAGGGCACGTTGCCAAGCCAGAATACGGTAAGCGGTTATTCCGGCTCAGGCTTGGTGAATTCGTATTACGGCACGGATACCTCGACCGGCACGCTGACCTCGCCGCCGTTCGTCATCACCAAGCCTTTTATAAATTTCCTGATTGGTGGTGGCGGTATCCCAGGACAGGAGTGCATGAATCTGATCATCAGCAACGCGGTGGTGAAAACGGCAACGGGCGCCAACAATGAGGCGTTGTCCCCGCAGCAATGGGATGTGAGCGCCTATCTCGGACAGACGGCGATTTTGCAAATCGTGGATTCAGCCACCGGCGGATGGGGACACATCAATGTTGACCAGATTACTTTGTCGGATACGGCGCTACCTTCCTCGGCGCGCACGCTGACGATTACAAACAGTCTATTAAATCTGCCGGTGCAGAATAGTGCCTCCATGCGACGCGTCACGGTGACGGTTGGCGGACAATCGGTGCGTGACTTCAATATTCGGCTCTCCACTGGCGGCACGCCAGATTGGTGGGCGTTCGTGGATGTTTCGGCGTTTACCAACCAAACGGCAACTTTATCGGCGAGCTCGATATCATCGGCGAATGACGGCTTCTACGCGATTCTCCAGACGAATGGCATTGTTGATGGCACGAATCTGTATCAGGAGACATTGCGCCCGCAAATTCATTTCTCCACGAAACGCGGCTGGTTGAACGATGCCAACGGCATGGTTTATCACAACGGCAAATACCATCTCTATTATCAGCATGACCCGTTCGATTGGGGCGGGGCTGGCCAGAAATGGTGGGGGCACGCAGTCAGCGCTGACATGGTGAATTGGGTGGAGGTGCAGGAGGGGCTTTACGACCATTCATACGGAGACGACGTTTATTCCGGCAGTGCTATTGTGGATACCAATAATACCGGTGGCTTCAAGACCGGCACCAACGATGTGATTGTGGGGGCGTTCACGAGCACGGCGCGGGGTGAATGTATCGACTACAGCAACGATGGCGGTCTAACCTTCTCCGAAATCACTAACAATCCGGTCGTAGTTCACAACGGCCGCGATCCGCATCTGCTCTGGTATGCACCGTCCAACTACTGGGTGATGGCCGTGTATGACGCAACCGGCGGCGACGGTATCCGCTTCAATTCCTCGCCGAACTTGCGCCAATGGGCTTATCGCAGCAAAATCAACGGCTACTTCGAATGTCCGGACATCTTCCAACTGCCGGTGGACGGCAATGCCAACAACCTGATGTGGCTGCTGTGCGATGCCGGCAGCGGTTATCAGCTTGGGCAGTTTGACGGGGTGACGTTCACGCCCAGCACATCAAAGTTGCCTGGGAACAGCGGTTCCTCCTTTTACGCGTCCCAGACGTTCACCAGCATGGTTCCAGGCGACAAGCGGATTGTGCGGATAGGCTGGGCAATCATTTCTACGCCGGGAATGCCGTTCAATCAGATGATGTATTTCCCAACCGAACTCAATTTGCGGACGACAGCAAACGGTGTCCGGCTCTGCTCCACGCCGATCGCGGAAATCACCAACAACGCCGTAACTGTTTATGCTTGGACAAATCTGACTCTCAGCCCCGGCAGCAATCCGCTTTCCGGGATTCGAGGAACATTGTTCGACGTGAAGGCGCAATTCTCCGTTGGCACGGCGCAATCCATCACATTCACCTTTCAAGGAGTAACCGTGACCTACAACGCCTCGACCCAGCAGATTTCCTGCAACGGGGTCGTTAACACGCTGGTGCCAATCAATGGCAGCATCCAGTTGGAGATCATCGTTGACCGCGATATCATCGAAATCTTTGGCAACAACGGCCAGCTTTACATGCCTTTACCGGCGAGTAATTCAAGCGGCAATTCTTTGACATCACTCACTTGCGCCGGTGGGAATGCCGCCATTAATTCGCTGACCGTCAACAAACTGAAATCCATCTGGACTGGCTTGAGCAAATAATAGAACAAAGTGAAAATGTTGGAATCATTTATCCATGAAATTTTGAGAAGCACACGCTGAACAGGTGAACCAGCGCAGACGCAAGGCACAGCGACAAAAATCAGTAAAACGTGAAATCAAAATACATCATAATTGAATTGGATGGGATGGAAGTTCCATTGATTTTTTCGTCATTTCTATCGCACGAAGTTGTTGCCGGGGCGGGGAGCAACAAGATTCAATCCGCTGGATATTGTGAATTGGATTCCGCTGGGAAGTGGGTCGCCAGCGGCCAGTCGGTTTCTTTAAAACTCAATGCCAGACCGCAGGATGCAGATATTCTAAATTCGCAACTGGGAATTAATGGTTCAACTGTCAAACAGCCGCGCGAGCCGGCTTGAGCAAAATGAAGATACAAATGAAGACCATCCTCACTTTAGTTTCTGCCCTTCGACTTGGCGCAGCCGTCGCGCATGCGCAAAGTCCGGATATTGTATTTGAAGAGTTTGAAGGAACCAATTGCGGCGCGTGGAAAACAGCCGGCACTGCCTTCGGCAACGGCCCGGCGCAGGGCACTTTCCCCGACCAAATGCCCGTGGATGGATTTCAGGGGCATGGTTTGGTCAATTCCTACCTTGGTGGCGATGCTGCCACCGGCAAACTGACTTCGCCTGCATTCAAGCTTCAGAGGAAGTATCTTCAATTTCTGATTGGCGGCGGTGGGTGGGAAGGCAAGACCTGCATAAACCTGCTGGTTGACGGCGAGGTCGCGCGCACTGCCACCGGGCCGAATACTGATCCCGGCGGCAGCGAGCGGTTGCAGCCCGCCCAATGGGATGTGTCCGAATTTCTCGGCAAGAACGCGATATTGGAGATCGTGGATGATGCGACCGGCGGCTGGGGGCACATCAGTGTGGACCAGATTGTTCAGAGCGATAAACGCATCGATGCGCCCGTCATGCATTTCAACATTGCTCGTGATATTTTTATTGCAAAGCCGTATCTCAATTTTTCCGTCAAGAATGGTGCAGCCAAACGTCGGGTGACCGTGTCGGTTGATGGCAAACAAGAACGCGCCTTTGATATTGAACTGGCCGATGGGAAACCGGATTGGTGGGCTTTCCTCGATGCGACGCCATTTCATGGCAAGGCGGTTACAATCAGCGTGGACAAGCTGGCGGAAGATTCGACCGGCTTGAGTTCCATTGACCAGTCTGACGAGATTAAAGGCAGCCAGGATCTGTATCACGAGCGGCTGCGTCCGCAGTTTCATTTCACATCCCGTCGTGGCTGGCTGAACGATCCGAACGGACTGGTTTATTTCGACGGAGAATATCACCTGTTCTATCAGCACAATCCTTACGGCTGGAACTGGGGCAACATGTCTTGGGGTCACGCGGTGAGCAAAGACTTGGTCCATTGGAAGGAGCTTCCCGTGGCCCTGTATCCTGATGAACACGGCACAATGTTTTCCGGTTCTGCCGTGGTGGATTGGAACAACACCGCTGGTTTTCAAACCGGCAAAGAGCCCGCGCTCGTGGCCATGCTCACGGCGGCCGGCAGCCCGTTTACGCAGGAGATCACCTATAGCAACGATCGCGGACGCACCTGGACCAAATATGAAAAAAATCCTGTGCTCAGACACATCGCCGCGGAGAATCGCGACCCCAAGGTGGTCTGGTTTGCTCCTGGGAAAAAATGGGTGATGTCCCTCTACTTGGACCACAATGACTTTGCGATCTTTGAGTCGCATGATTTGAAGCATTGGAACAAGCTTCAAGACTTCACCCTTCCAGGCGACAGTGAATGTCCGAATTTTTTTGAAATGCCGCTGGACGGCGATACGCACAATACGCGCTGGGTGTTCTTTGGTGCCAATGGGGTTTATGTGATTGGAAAATTTGACGGCCAGAAATTCACGCCGGAAACACAGCCACAGCGTTTGCAGAACGGCAACTGCTGGTATGCGTCGCAAGTTTACTCGGATATTCCCGCAAACGATGGCCGGTGCATCCTTGTTCCTTGGGGCAGGTTGCCGGATGGAGAAATCTTCCGCGGCATGACTTTCAACCAGATGATGGGATTACCGGTCGAACTCACCTTGCAGTCCACAAGTTCCGGTGCCTCGCTGTTGGTCACCCCTGTGCACGAACTCAAATCCCTTCGCCAAACGGCGCAGACTATCGAAGCTCAGACGTTCAAGCCCGGTGACAATCCACTGGCGAAAATTCATGGCGACCTGCTTGAGCTCGAAGCTGAAATCGCTGTCGGCGATGCAAAGGAAATCTCCTTTGATCTCCGGGGTGTGCCGGTGGTTTACAATGTGACGGCTCAGAAACTTTCCTGCCAGGGAAACCAGGCCGCGCTGGCAGCGAAAGCCGGAAAAATCTCACTTCGTATTTTTGTGGACCGCGCTTCGGCGGACATCTACGCTGGCGACGGAACACTCTATATGCCCATGGCGAAAGCCCTTTCGCCGGAAAATCAAAATTTGAAACTTTCCTGTCAGGGCGGCGGTGCCCGGATCATTTCATTGAACGTGTATCCATTGACGTCCGCGTGGAAATGACGGCACATTTTTTGCCTCAAATTTGAAGGGTTCCGCCAAATAAAAAAACAACCGCCAATGAATACAGCAATCAAACCCAGTGAACCTCAGAATTCAGCCGCCCGGGGCGGCGCCATGAAGAAACAAATTTTCTTCTGGTCGCTGGTTTCCGCGCTTGCCGGCTTTCTATTCGGCTTCGACACGGTCGTCATCTCCGGCGCGGAGCAGAAAATCCAGACGCTCTGGGGATTGAGCCCCGCCTTGCATGGGTTTGCCATGGGCTCCGCCCTTTACGGCACCGTGCTCGGGTCGTTGTTTGGCGGCTGGCCCACGGACCGGTTCGGACGCAAGAAAACGTTGCTGTGCATCGGCCTGCTTTACGTCATCTCGGCCGTGGGCTGCGCTTTTGCCAACGGAGTTGCCATGTTCATCGTCGCGCGGGTGATTGGCGGCATTGGCATCGGCATCTCCACGGTGGCGGCGCCGCTTTACATTTCGGAGATTGCGCCGCCGGCTTATCGCGGACGTCTGGCGGGCATGTTCCAGTTCAACATCGTTTTCGGCATTCTAATTGCCTTTGCTTCCAACGCGCTGCTTGCCGGTCTCGGCGAAAACGACTGGCGCTGGATGCTGGGGGTGGCGGCGTTTCCCTCCATCCTCTACACGGTATTGTGCTTCGGCATCCCGGAAAGTCCGCGCTGGTTGATCGGGCGCAAAGGCGACCGCGCCGCGGGGGTCAGGGTTCTGAAACTCATCGAGCCGGACGCCTCCCCGGCCCAGATCGAAGCCGATGCCAATGCGATTCTCGCCGCCTCGTCCGAGCGGGTCAGCGCCGGAAACTTTTGGATGTGGCGGTTGCGGGTTCCCATCCTGCTGGCTTTTCTGATCGCCTTCTTCAACCAGCTTTCCGGCATCAATGCGATTCTCTATTTCGCCCCGCGCATCTTTGAGATGACCGGCCTGGGGGCGAAGGCGGCGCTGCTGCAATCCGTCGGCATCGGCATCACCAACTTGATATTCACCTTTGCCGGGTTGTGGTTGATTGACCGCTTGGGCCGGCGGACGTTGCTTTACATCGGCTCGTTCGGCTATATCACTTCACTTGGCTTGACGGCCTGGGCATTCTTTACCCAGCACTACGGCATCGTGCCCGTCTGCATCTTTGCCTTCATCGCGGCGCACGCCATCGGCCAGGGCGCGGTGATTTGGGTGTTCATTTCAGAAATTTTCCCCAACCGCCATCGGGCGGAAGGCCAGACCCTGGGCAGCTCGACGCACTGGGTTTTTGCCGCGTTGCTGACCACGTTCTTTCCCAAGATGGTTTCCGCCTTCGCGCCCGGCTATGTGTTCGCCTTTTTCGCGTTCATGATGGTGCTCCAATTGATCTGGGTGAAGACGATGGTCCCGGAAACCAAGGGAGTTCCGCTCGAGCAGATGCAAAAACGCCTGGGAATTGAGTAAGGCCAAATATGAGTTTTAAAGTCATCGGCATTGGCGAGGTGCTCTGGGATTTGCTGCCTGGTGGAAAGCAAATCGGTGGGGCCTTGGCAAATTATACTTATCATGCCCAGACGCTTGGCGCCGAAGCCTGCCTGGTCTCAAGCGTGGGAAATGATCCGCTTGGCTGCGAGATTCTGGAGCGTCTTTCGGAGATGCAAGTTTCGGTGGAGGGAGTTGTCATTAATACGCTGGCACCTACGGGAACCGTTGCGGTCATGATTTCGCCGGATGGCCAGCCCAAATTTACCATTCGCGAAAATGTGGCATGGGATCAGATCAAGGCCACTGATTTTACCCGGAGCGTGGTGGCGCAAGCCGACGCTGTTTGCTTTGGCTCGCTGGCGCAACGCAATGAAGTTTCCCGGGCTGCCATCCGTTCCCTGGTGGCTTCAACGCGCCCCGAAGCGCTCCGCATCTTTGATGTCAACCTCCGGCAGAATTATTTTTCAAAGGAAATCATCGAGTCTTCGCTCCGGTTGGCCAACATTCTGAAAATCAATGACGAGGAACTGCCGGTGCTTGCGGGTTTTTTCAGCTTGTATGGCGAGCCGGCGGATCAAGTCGCCGAATTGGCGCGTCGCTTTGAATTGCAACTGGTGGCATTGACCCGCGGCGCAAGGGGCAGTTTATTATACTCAAGGGCGCGTTACTCCGAAGCGAAGAGTTTGCCTGTAAGCGTTGTGGATACCGTCGGGGCAGGCGATTCATTCACCGCCGTTTTGACCATGGGCCTTTTGGCCGGCTGGGATCTTGACCGGATCAATCGGTGCGCCAATGAGGTCGCGGCCTATGTGGTTTCGCAATCTGGCGCCACGCCTCGATTGCCAGACCATTTAAGGTTGTTGGAGGTTTTTTCGTTGAATGGCATGCGGTAACGATGTCATCATCCAAAGTTGCAACCCCAAGCTTTTTATGCCTCAAGAATCGAAACACCACCTGATATATCAGGCGCTGGCTTCTGATATCGGTGCCGGTAAATATCGCGACAGTGGTAAGCTTCCCAGTGAAGCGCAATTAATCTCGCGTTTTAAGGTGTCACGCCCGACTGTGATTCGTGCCTTGCGCGATCTGCAGGCCGATGGTTTGGTTACACGGCGCGTTGGTGCCGGCACATTTTTGAACAACGTGCCATCCAAGACGTTGCCATCCCAGGCCCTGCCAAATCAGGTGCTTGAACTTGGACTGCTCATCCCCGGGGTGCGCCGGGCCGGAGAAATTTTTGAGGTCATTGCCGGGGAATTGGCCCGACTCGCCCGCTCGGCCGGCTACATGTTTTGGTGGACGGGAGGGACATCCGAAGATTTGGATCCGGTCGCAACCCTTCTTAATGCAGAAAAAATATGCGATCAATTTATTCAACGCAAAGTGGCCGGGGTATTCTTTGGTTCCTTTGAACACATGCCCCAGTGTGAATCAACGAACATCCGGCTGGTCAATCGCCTGCGCGAGGCTGGTATTACCGTGGTTTTATTGGATCGGGACATGAGTCCATTCCCGCTGCGCACGGATCTCGACCTTGTCGGCATTGATAATTTTCAAGGTGGTTACATCCTGGCCAAGCACCTCATAAAACTCGGCTGCCGGCGGCTTGGTTTTGTGGCCGTTCCATTTTCAGCTCCAACCGTAAAATCCCGCCTGGCGGGGGCACGCGAGGCAGTTCTGGAAGCCGGCATGGATATACCTCGCGACTTTTTTCAGGTTGGAAATCCTGAAGATCCAAAATTTGCCAGGTTGGTTTCAGCCGGGCGCATCAAGGATGCCATTATTTGCGGAAACGACTATACCGCCGCCGTGTTGATACGCACCTTGCACAATATCGGGGTCAACGTTCCGCGAGGGCTTCGCATCGTTGGCTTTGATGATGTGCATTACGCCACGTTGGTCTCCCCTCCACTGACGACCGTGCATCAACCCTGTCGTGAAATTGCCACCATGGCTTTCAAGTCCATGTTAAGCCGCGTTGCTGATCCTACCATTACACCGAGAACCATCTTGCTGACGCCCAATCTTGTTGTGCGTGAGTCCTGCGGCGCTTACCTGACCCATCCCGAAGCGGAAACGGCCAAAAAAAGACTGGCCATCAAGAAGCAAACCGCAAAAAGGTGAACCGGACAGATTGTCGGTGGTGCGGGCACAAGCGCCCGGCGATTCACTTCAATGTTCTCTTTAAAAACTTCAAGCCATTGACCGCGATTTCATCCTGGGTTTTTTCCATGCGCCGCCAGATGGCAGCGCTGCGCGCGATGCTCGGAACATCAAGGGTTACGGATTCGATGGACACGTCGCCTTGATACCCAATCGCCTTGAGTGCTACCGCAATCTGTTTCCAATCTATGTGATCATTGCCGGGGGTTCCACGATCTGCGCCACAGGCATGGATGTGACCTAGATGCTTGCCGGCTCTCCGGATGGCCTCGTCTTGATATTTCTCCTCAATGTTCGCATGGAAGGTGTCCAGATGCAGCTTGAGGGCGGAGGAGTTCACATCACGAATCATCATGAGTCCCTGATCGAAAGTGTTGATGAAGTCAGTCTCAAACCGGTTGAGCGGTTCAAGGCATACCGTCTTGCCAAGTGACTCGGCGTATTGGGTGACGATTTTAAGGTTTTTAACAACTGCACTCCACTGGCGCTTGTATTCAGCCGGGGCAACGGCGTCTGCCCGGCCCACATAGGAATAGACCGGTCCACCAAGCACCGGACAACCAAGGATTCGCATTTGGTCCAAAAGTGAGCACAGGTAATCAACCCCGTGGCTTTGGCTTTTGTGGGAGCCGCGCAGGTCGCGATCTTTATTCATCGCGGCGCAAACGGAACCGCAGGCCAGTCCCTGTTTGTCCAATTCTGATTTCACAAAGACGGGATCAATGTGCGAGGGGGCTTCGATGAGCAGTTCCACCGCATCGAATCCCCATTTTTTGAAGCGTTTGAACAGTCGGGTATCTTTGTTCGTGAACGGAGAGACGAACAAAACAGTATTGATGCTAAATCTCATGGGGGAAAATATGAATTCTAAGACCGGAGTCGGGCGGGTAAACGGAAACAAGGAGGAAAGTTGGAGCTGATTGCTTGTTTGATTTTTCGTGGGATCTCCACGCAGTCATCACTTTGTTTCCACAGCATGCTCAGAGCGTAGAACCTGAATCTGTTTTCTGTCAAATCATAACACCGTCAAAATGATGTTTAAAATATCCGCGTGTCCAACGCTTGATTGGATGTAGGAACAATGCGTCCGATGCGGCCGCTCGGATGAGTGCATCTGGCATTTGCCCCGATTGGAAATATTTCAACTCAGGATCCGAACAGCATCCGGGTTGAAAAGTGAATTCCAAATTTCCATCATACATGCACCTGTCATAACAAGTTTTTGCAGGTAACAAATCAGAATAATTTTGATTTGTGCAAAAATGCTGACCGGTGATGAGGACAGATGCTAATTTATTATGAATGAAAATCTACTGGGAATGCAAGCGGCGCCGTGCTTATGCTGCCAAATTAACATGAAGAAATTTCCCTTTCTGCCAGCCGTTGCTTTTTGGTTGCTGGCGACGTTGCCCTTGTTCGGGTCCGTTCTGTCGGCTGCCGGGAAGGCAGACGCCAATGAGCCACGCATCGTCAACATCTATAATTTCGTCCGCAATTCCGATTATCGCGTTCCTGATTCGGAAGAGGTTCTTTATGAAACCACCCGGAAGCAAATTGAGTTGATCAAACCGACCGGTCTGCCGGCAACCTGGGCTTTGCAGTATGATGCTTTGATCAATCCGCGTTACCAAAAGCTCTTCAAGGAGCAGTTGGGACCAAAGGATGAGATTGCCGCGTGGTGGGAGATTCCCCGACCGTTAGTTAAAAAGGCCGGCCTGCAATGGCGGGGTCATGATCATGAATGGGATTCGACGGCCAACGTGGGTTTCTCTCCGGGCTATACTCCCGAAGAGCGCCGTAAATTAGTAGATATCTATATGGCCGATTTCAAGGCCATCTTCGGTTGCTATCCGCGCACGGTTGGTTCGTGGTTCATTGATGAAGTGACCTTGGAATACATGGCCGAACGTTATGGCATTGTGGCGTCCTGCAATTGTAAAGACCAAGTGGGCACGGATGGCTACACGCTTTGGGGAGGCTATTGGAACCAGGCTTATTATCCGAGCCGGCTTAATGCCTATATGCCGGCACAGACCAAGGCCGGGCAGATCAATGTGCCGATTTTCAGAATGTTGGGCAGTGATCCGATTTATCAAGGCTATGCCACCGGCATGTGGACACTCGAACCCGTTTACCCACAGGCGGGCGGTTCGACGGACTGGGTGGCGTGGTTCATGAAAGAAATGATCCAGCAACCCTCACTGGGCTTTGCCTACACGCAGGCAGGGCAGGAAAATTCGTTTGGCTGGGAGGCGATGAAAACGGGACTAACGTTGCAGATCGCGCTGCTGGCCCGGCAGGCCAAGGCTGGCGAGATACAGATCATGACGTTGGAGCAGGCGGGTGAATGGTTCCGTCATAAGTATATCGTTACGCCTCCGACCGCAGTGGTTGCCCTTGACGATTGGAAACATGAAAATCGCAAGACAGTGTGGTATGACAGCCGGTTTTATCGTCTCAATATGCTTTGGGAGAACGGTCGCTTTTTTATCCGCGATCTCCACTGCTTCGACCAAAAAGTGGTCTCGCCAACCCACGACTCTGCGTTGACGACGACGTTTCTGGCCTATGAAACCTTGCCTATGATGGATTCGGCGCTTTGGTCAGTGGCAGGAACCAAGCCGGCAGGTATGTGGCCGGTTTTGTTCGCATCCGACGGCACCACTTCACCTATGTCGCCGGAAGGTCCGCCGGTGGTAAAGGAACTGAATCGAACTGACTTGAGCATTACGCAGCCGCTGGCCGGTGGCGGAGTTTTTTCCATGATTTGCTCTGAAGCCAAAATTGTTTGCACCGCTGTGGATGGAGACGGTAAACCCCTCCGCTGGGCTTGGAATCTGGCCGGCGGTGCGCAGCAGCAAGTTGTCGTGCAGGCGGTCGCCTCGAATGGCATTACATACCATTACGCGGGGGTGAACTATGAACCAAAGCTGTCATCCGGAATGGGTTCCTGTCAGCAACTGAGCAATGGTGATATTCGACTTTGCCCAAACAATTCAGGGAAGCTCGAACTGTTCTTAAATGTGACTGAGTAGTCAGGATGATGTTGAAAATCCTCGTTTATTTATCTCAATCCAAAAATGAATCCAAAAATATTCCGAAACCAACTCCGTCGCTGGACTTTGATTTTGGCAGCTGGCACATGGATGGCGGGTATGGCAATTGCTCAAAACTTCAAGCAGGGAACGATTCAACTGGATGCCAAACGAAAGTTGATCACGTTGACGGATGGGCAGGGGCAGTTGGCCTTGAGGTTGAATTGCGATGGTCGTTGTGTGTTGGATAAAGTCATCGTGCGCGGTCGCGAGGTGACGGCGGAATCGGGAGTTGCCAGCGGCATTCGGTTGGATGGCCAGTGGTTAACCACCAAGACCGGCATTGCTTCGCCGAGTGTGGCCATCAAAAAGAATGTCGTCGTCGTGAGCGGGATTATCTTTGGCAAGCCGGGGAGCGAGATTCACGAGACTTGGCGGTTTACAGTTCAGCCAGATCGCATTCTTTGGCAGATCGCGCGGAAGTATTCCACGGTTGCCATGCTGGAAGACGCCGCATTCCCAGAATGGGATTTTAACAACATGTCCACTTGGACTGGGGGAATGCTCGATAACGGCGGCGTGGTCTGGAACAAATATTTGGAAACGCCTAATGCGACTTATGGCGCACACGCCGACACGGTGACTTTCTGGAACCGCAACGAGAACGATTGTTTGCGCATTAGCTCCAATCTTTCCAAGGGGCAATTCGGAACCGTTCGCTTCTCGCATCAGACGAACAGCAATTTCTCCTTTAATTATGTCGTCAGCAGTGAGGAACAGAAACCCAAGCATGGTTTGAATCGCTATCTGTCGGATCGGCAGGATTTGTGGGCTCCTTTCAACGTCGGTGGCGGGGAAGTGACTGTTGAATTTGTCCTGCAGGCATTGGATTATGACAAGGCTTATGACTGGGGCGTATTTCAAGGGTTAAACGGCGGGAGCATTCGTGAATTGTTCAACACGGTGGCGAGGTATGGCGTGATCGATTCGAAGTTGGTGGGAGGCAACGGCTGGCGCTCTGGCTACATCTGCCTGCACGAACAATGGTTTGGGCAAATCGGAGCCGCTTTGGGCGACCCGGAATACATCACCAATTATTCTGAAGCGCTGAATTATTATCGAGACCATGCGATTGGCCCGGACGGACGGCTCAAATCACGCTGGTGTTATAATTCCGGCGATGCGATGCCTGGCACCTATGATACGGCGGGCTTTTATGAGGCGCAGTGGGGCTATCTGCTGGATTCTCAGCCGGATTACGTGATCAATGTGGCCGAGCAGTTTGATCTGACCGGGGATCGCCAATGGCTTGCCGGGCAAAGGACCGCGTGCGAAAGAGTGTTGAATTATCTGATGCGTCGTGAAGTTGGCCATAGCGGCCTCGTAACCATGATGACCGAGTCCGCTAAAGAACAGCGGGGAAGCGATTGGATTGATATTATCTGGGCGTCCTATCAAAACGCACTGGTCAATGCGGAACTTTACTCCGCCTTGGAATTGTGGGCTGGCGCGGAGGATACGCTGGGCGATCCGGTTCAAGCGGCAACCTATCGTGATTTTTCAGCGCGATTGAAAACCAGTTTCAACCAGCCGATTTCTGAAGGCGGTTTCTGGGATCCGACCAATCAGTGGTATGCCTATTGGCGTGACAAGGACGGCTCCATTCACGGCGACAACTTGGTCACCCCGGTGAATTTCGCGGCGATTGCCTATGGCCTTTGCGACGACGCAGCGCGACAGAAGGCTATTCTCGACCGGATTGAAACGGAGATGCAAAAGGAGAATCTTTTCGCCTGGCCATTAAACTTTTTTCCATATCAACGTGAAGAAGGTGCCGGAAGCAATTTCCCGTTCCCGCGATATGAAAATGGTGATTTGTTTCTGTCCTGGGGCGAAGTGGGAGTTCGTGCTTATGCTACTTACAATCCGGGACTGGCACTCAAATATATCAAGAAAACGCTAGCCCGCTATGCTGAGGATGGATTGTCGTTTCAGCGTTACCTGCGGCAGTCGCAACGTGGCGAAGGTGACGACATTCTGGCGGGAAATTGCATGCCGATCGTGGGGCTGTATCGCGACATCTATGGGATTCGCCCCAAGCCCAACCGGCTGTATCTCGAACCGCACCTGACGGGCGAAATCAACGGCACGAAACTGCGATATCTATTACGGGGACAGCCCTATGAAATTGAGTTGAGAACGGAAGGCTGCGCGATTACTGCCGGTGATTGCACGCTCCGCGACTCGCCCCCATTTGGTATCAGTGCCACTGCCAAAGGATTTGAATATTTTCCGGGCGCAAACTCGGATTGGGCCATGGCGATCTCGCGTCCAGCAGCCCAATCGTTGACGCTTCAAATTGACAGTTGGCCCGACGATCCGGGAACCTCGCGCCAGTGGACCGAAACGTCGCCACAAGCCAACGGAACGGCATTGCATGAAGTAACGCATTTGCGTCCCAATACGCTTTACCAACTGAAAACCAACGGTGAAATAGTTGCTTCCTTGCGAGCGGATAAAACCGGAAGCATCCAGTTTACTCACGAACGGGGTTATGCCGTGCCGCAGAAATTTGAGCTGGGTTTGGTAAACCAATAGGTTTTGCGGTTCATGATAACCCATCCGAAAACTGTAGCTAACCAAATGATTGAGTTTTACCCGAGTAATGATTTCACTGGCACCTGCCTTTCTGGTCGCACCATCCTCCTGAAAAACAACAGGGTAAAATTGGTGCCGATGGTGGGACTCGGACAGATTTCCCCATTATCGTAATCCCCAGCTAAACCGTTCGGCAGCGGTAACTTCTCTAAATGCTACAATAGCAAGGACATTGTCACTGCTTGATGATTGAATCAAGCCAGCAATTCTCAGCAGTCGCCTGCAATCTTTAACATTTTCCAACACTTTCGATGCCCATTTTGATGCCCATTGATGACGTTGTGGGTAAGCAGAGCAGGGGGACTCTGACATTGTAAGCAGGGAGCGGAATCAATAATCGAGTGGACAAAATTTTTGGATTATTAAAAGTAACGAGAGTTCGATTGATTTCGTGTGATGTATTTTTACGACATGATTAAGATTGGCAATTTCGGCAAACTCCCCGCATCACATGAAAATTGTAAAAGCTGCGTGTATTTTCACATTTTTGGTTTGGCTTGGTGCTCCCCTAGCTAAACTGTCTGCCGTCGAGGTTTTTCAGGATAAAAACCAACCGCTTGACGCACGTGTTGAGGATTTGCTCTCTCGCCTTACACTGGAAGAAAAGATCAGCCTGATCCACGCGGATTCCAAATTCACCACCGCCGCCATACTACGTCTCGGCATTCCACGCCGCTGGTTGGATGACGGGCCGCATGGTGTGCGCGAGGACATCGGGCCGGATACCTGGGCGTCCGCCGGGCGCACGGATGATTTTGCCACGGCCATGCCCGTCGGCATCTGTCTGGCCGCCACGTGGAATCCGGGACTCGGATATGCGGAGGGCGAAGCCATCGGACAGGAAGCCCGTGCACGCGGCAAGGACATCATGCTCGGGCCGGGCGTGAATATTTTGCGCACGCCGCTCTGTGGAAGAAATTTTGAATACCTCGGCGAAGACCCGCTTCTCTCCGGCATGATGTGCAGCGGCTACATTCGCGGCGAGCAATCGCAGAACATTTCCTCGTGCGTGAAACATTTCGCGCTGAACAATCAGGAAAGTGACCGCGGCACGATCAACGTGGAGGTGGACGAACGTGCATTGCGGGAAATTTATCTGCCCGCGTTCAAATCCGCCGTGCAGGACGGCGGCGTGTGGTCGGTGATGGGCGCCTACAACCAACTGCGCGGCCAGCATTGCTGTCACAACGATTATCTGCTGAACAAAATCCTGAAGGACGAATGGGGCTACAAAGGTCTCGTGATGTCCGACTGGGACGGCACGCACGACACGAAGCAGGCCGCGCTTAACGGCCTCGATCTCGAAATGGGAACGGAGAAAAAATACGATGACTACTTTCTCGCGCAGCCGTATTTGAACCTGCTCAAGTCGGGCGAACTGCCGCTGACCGGGCTGGATGAAAAAGTCCGACGCAACCTGCGGGTGATGATCGCGACGCACGTATTTGACGGTGATCGGAAGAAGGGCTCGCTCAACACCGCCGCGCATCAGGCCGTCGCGCGCCAAGTTGCCGAGGAAGGAATTGTCCTTCTGAAAAACGAAAACCAAATCTTGCCGCTCGATGCGACGAAGCTGAAAGCCATTGCCGTCATTGGCGAAAATGCAACACGCCTGCACGCGCACGGCGGTGACAGTTCGGGCATCAAGGCGTTTTACGAAGTCAATCCGCTCGACGGCATCGTGAAACGCGCAGGCGGCAAGGTGAACGTGATCTACTCCGAAGGCTATCGCAAGGACGGTGGCGCGGATTTGGCGGATCGCGCCGTTGCCGCCGCGAAATCGGCGGACGCGGTGATTTACATCGGCGGACTGAACCACGACAAGGGTTTCGATTGCGAAGGCGCGGATCGCAAGGACATGAAGCTGCCCTACGGTCAGGATGAGTTGATCCAAAAAGTCGTCGCGGCAAATCCGAGAACGGTCGTCGTGCTCGAAGGCACAATGGTGGAGATGGATTCGTGGCTCGACCAAATTCCCGCGCTGTTGCAGGCGTGGTATCCGGGCATGGAAGGCGGCAACGCGCTGGCGAAAGTTTTGTTCGGCGACGTGAATCCATCCGGCAAGCTGCCCGCGACGTTCCCGAAAAAACTGTCCGACTCGCCCGCACACGCGCTGGGAAATTTTCCCGGCACGAACGGCACAGTGACTTACGTGGAAGGACTGCTCGTCGGCTACCGCTGGTTCGACACGAAGAACATCGAGCCGCAATTTCCGTTCGGCTTCGGCTTGAGCTACACGACGTTCAAGTATTCCGGCCTAAAACTGATTCCGGGCACGAACGAAATCGTCACCGCGCAGTTTGAGATCGAGAACACCGGCAAGGTCGCTGGTGCGGAAGTCGCGCAGCTTTACGTCCATCAAAAAAATCCTGCGCTCATGCGCCCGGAGAAGGAATTAAAGGGCTTCAAGAAAGTTTTCCTCAAGCCGGGCGAGAATCAGACGTTTTCCATCCCGCTGAAGAAATCCGCGTTCGAGTATTACGACGACGGCAAGAAATCGTGGGTCGCGCAAAACGACACCTTTGAAATTCTCATCGGCAGTTCGTCGCGGGACATCCGGCTGCGCGACGCGTTCAAGTTAGGAACGCAAAAACCAGGGCACGCCCGGGTTTTCAACCTTTACCCGCCGTATTACGCGTTCAAAAACAACTGGAGTGGCAAGGAGATCGGCTGGCATCCGGGCCCGGAGGATGCGGCCAGCCAGTTTTGATTTTGCGACCAACAGTCTTTCCGGATATCCGGCGAGTGCCCGCGGCTGGCATTACGGCTGGAATCCGACCGATGACAATTTGTTCCCGAAAAAATTGTCGGAGCTCAACAGCCTGCCGTGCGCGTTTTCCTACAACTGCGGCGGCGAGGATATGCGCGGCGATTTTGCCTACGATCTTTTTTTGCGGCATGATGACAAGAAGGCCGCGCCGCAACTGGAAGTGATGGTGTGGGCTGGAAACAATTCCACGCCCATCGGCGAAATGATTTCCACGAACATCATCAAGGTGGAGGACGTTTCGTTTGAACTGTGGGCCGGCACAAACGCTCCGGCGGGCTACTATGTTTACTCGTTCATGCCGCACGAGAGAACCGCCAAGCTGCCGACTGAAGGCAGCCTGAACGTGGACATGATGGATTTCTTCCGGCTGCTGGAAGGGCAGCCATATTTCAGCAAGGACATGTATCTGGACGTGGTGGAGGCCGGCTTTGAAGTCGTGCGTGGCAAAGGTTGGGTGACTTGCGGGTGGTTCAGTTGCGAGGCGGATTGAACAAGTCGCATTCTGTGTGGCAGCCTGGGAATTCGGATTTGAACCCGAGTCGCCAAAAATGATGCATTGAGCTAGACCTGCAACAAACTTCCTTCGATGGTTGCTTCCGTGGCTTGCGGATCAAGTGTCGGCACTCCGTCCACCAGAAACAGGTAGCGATGATACCCATGCGTCAGCCGCACTTCGATGAACCACCACCCGTCCTCCCTCCGCCGCAGGGGGTGCACTTCGGGATTCCACTCGTTGAAATCTCCAATCAAGCTGACCGCTTTGGCGTCACGATTGGCGTAATAGAAATGCGTTGGCTTGGGCCGTGCTTTGGTTGGTTCCGGCTTCTCGTGCGTTTGCGATTTTGCGATTTTGTTTTGTTGCTTCATTGCTGGTTCCGAAGGTCAGATATCAATCGTCTAAATTCCACGTTGTCGGCGAGTTGGCGGGCGGCCAACTGACGCAAACGGTCCACCGTCTTTGAAGGAAGCTGAAGCGACGTGGGCACGGAATTAAAGAAGCGGCGGTCGGATTCGTCGGGCAGTTGATTGAAGTGCAACTCGATGACGTAGGTTTCGATTTCCGCCGACGAGGAATCGTCCGGCCCGGTGCGCTCACGAGAAAGGCGGCCCATGACTTCCTTGAATAATTCAATGGTTTCGAATGAATAATGGCTCACCGTCACCTGGCCAACGGAGCCGAGCAGCGCGCCAAAGCCAAGCGGGTATTCTTTGGAGTCCCAGCCGTAGTCAAAATCTCTATCCGCATCAACGATGATCAGGGCCACGCGGCGGGGAAGTTTCCAGGGCACGCTCGGAACCTGGGCGGACTGCTCGCGGGCGATGATCCGGTCAATGGCGCCCCGCAATCCGAGATAATCGGAAAATCCGCCGTCAACCAAATGGATGAAGCGCCGATGCCCGTCCGCATAGGCGTGCGCCTGTGAAGCAACGTATTTCATCCGAGTTGAGGACGCCGGGTCGTTTAGTATGGACTGGATCCATTCCGGCTCGGCCTGCGCTTGCTCCGCCGAATAATTTTTCAGAGTCACCGGGGTCAGGTAAGGAGGGAGCGCCGAGGAGGAGGCCACGGCGTGGGAAACCGGGAATTGCGACAAGTCCGACCGGATCAGGTCAAATTCATCCTGGGTGAATTCGAACCGCGCGCCGGAAGCGACATCTGTGGCGTTGACGCAGAGAAATGGACGTCCGTGTTGCGCCATTATATCGGCATACGTCGCGCCTTTGAAGAGCAGGTGGTCATAATAATCCGCCGCCAAATCGCTCCGGCTGAATGACGGTGAGGCCAGCCTAACCAGATTCCAAGGAGCGAGAGCCCGAAGAAGCAAACCGGTCTGCACATCTTTTTTGAGAAACTGCGGTTCAAAGTCCGAGAAGATGCGGTCGCCCCAGA
>Ga0247670_1000097_pt1 | contig 28186 bp, 16 predicted proteins | sample CNK11_metaG_FD_183042 | JGI IMG/M metagenome (GOLD analysis project Ga0247670, IMG submission 183042) | Soil microbial communities from Purdue University Martell Research Forest, Indiana, United States - CNK11 | ecosystem: Environmental > Terrestrial > Soil > Temperate forest > Bulk soil...
AGCCGAACCCTTGGCCAGGCTCTTGGGGGCACTGGTAACACCATGCCGGGCGACGGTGACACGGTTCATTCCCTCATAGGAAGCGTTTCCACTGTAAAGATTGTAAGATGCCCCACCGCCCGGCCCACCGCCCGCCCCTGAGCCTAGTCCTGAGGCTGGCGATCCAGAGGACGGCGAATCATTTTCCCCCGGACAGCAGTTAATCCAAAAAGCGTCAAAAAACATTGGGGTCAATGTCGGGTTTTGAACGGAAGCGTCGTTTTTATAACCACCACCAGGATAGGTGGTGAGATTGGCTCCAAAGCCACCATTCAGCCATGAATTGTAACCGTAGCTGCTGGAATATGGCGGATTAGAAATGGTCCATAACCACGCAGAGTCAGCGGTTCCTTGCGGGTTGGTCAGACCACTCGGATTGCCTTTGTTCGGGGCGGTGGGACAAAACAGCACGTTGGTGGCGTTGCCATAAAATGCGAGCATGGCACCCATCCAATCACCCTGACTATTGGCGGGATTTGAATCCATCGGACCAACCCAAACCTTGTAGTCACCGACATACATGACATTGGCCAGGGTCAATTGTTTAACATCATTGAGGCAACTGATCTGTTGCGCCCGACGCTTGGCGCTGGACAGGGCGGGCAACAACATCGCCGCGAGAATCGCGATGATGGCAATCACCACCAACAATTCGATCAAAGTAAATCCTGTTTGTTTTCGCATTCGCTTTTCCATACTTAATGTTTCACTGCGGTTTGCTGAATCGCTTTTCAGGCAAGCCGCCGGAGGCTGTTCGCCTCCGGCGACCCTGCATCAACCCCGACTCAAATCCATCACGGTTGTTTAATGATATAGAACTGTTGCTTCGCCGTTCCCAACGCGTTGGTGGATGAAAAATTGCCGCTGGCATCAAACACTCCGTTGGTCAACACGCTCCAGCTCGCCAATGGCATTGCCAGGTTGGTCGTGATCAACACATGATACGGGCCGTTGTTTGTGCCGCCCGAGCCGCTCAGGATCAGGTTGCCGCCGACGATTTTAGGATTGTTTACAACCGGACCGGTGCCGCCCGCTGCGACGACATTCACAAAACCGCTGTTCAACTGTGACAGGTCCCAAGCCAGACCGGCTCCCGGCGTGCCCGGTGTGACGTTGGCGAAGGAACCGCTGTAACTCGACGCATTGAACAGCTTGAAGCTGTTGCCCGCGGTCAGGGTGCCTGCAAGATTGGTCAGGCTTAATGTGCCGCCGTAAGTGATGCTGGCACCGGTGATCTGGTCGCGCGTTCCGGCGGTCTGGTTCAAATCCATGAGGGTTGTGCCAGACAAGACCACGCTGTTGGTTACCGTCAACGTTCCAATGGTTCCGGCGCCACCGGGCACAACGGCCGCGCCGGAGCCAGCCGTCAAGCTGCCGTTGACAACGCCGCTGCCTTGCAAGGTCTGACCGGCTCCCAGCGTCAGCCGCTGATCGGTGCGGCCGCTCACATCCAGGGTCGCGCTGGCCGCCAGGCTGATGTTTGTAGAGCCTGAGATCGAACCGTTGCCGATCAAAGCTAATGTTCGGCTAGAACGGATGTCTGTGATGCCTTGATAAGTGTTAGCCGCAGCAAACGCGACGGTGTTGTTGTAGTTGTCCCAGTAGAAACCGCCGGTGCCACTGATGACGTTGCTGAATGTGACGGTGCTGTCACCAATCTGAAGATGCGCGACGCCATTGAGCACAACCGTCCCGCTGATCACGGTTCCGCTGCCTGTGCCACCACCACCGTTGTAGAAGTCCAGCTCGGCGTTGTCCTCCAACACAAACGAGGTTTTCAGGCGGTAATCGCCTGCGCCGCCGTTCGGCCCGTATTGCCAGACGGCCGTGGGCAGGATATGGACGACTTTCGCGTATCCGTTGTCGCCGGCAGCAGAGTTGCCATGCTGGATGTTGAAAACAACATTGGAGTGCAGAGTGAGAACATTTGTCGGATTGCCCAAACTGACGCCCAAAGCCTGGATGGCCAGTGTTTGCTGGCTGCCAGAGGTTTGGTAAAGGTCAATATTTCCGAGGTTCGTATCAATGCCGATATTTTTCCATTCTGAATAACCCCCGACACTGACGGTCAGGTTGTAATTGCTGCCACCGCTGCTCAACGTGGTACCGGCACCTGGAAAACCCCAATCGAACCGTCCGGCGCCGCTGAACATCGCGTTGCCGGTCAACTTGATGTTTTGGCCGAGACCGAGCGTGGCGCTGTCATCGTAAAGCGGGCCGCCGGTGAATTGGATGGCACCCTGGCCGTTGGCACCGGTGCCGGATACGACAATCGGCTTGTTGCCGAAACCGGCGTCGCCAGCCGGATAATTTCCGGACAAATTCACCGCCAGCGTGGCACCGTTGCTGATGGACAATGTGCCATTGGGGGCTCCCGCCGCGGAGGTGAGGCCATCCAGTTTCACGGTGCCGGCGGCGATGGTGAAGTTGCCGGTGAAATCGTTGACGTTGCTGATGGTCAGCGTGCTGCTGCCAAGTTTGACAATGCTCGCGGCGCCGCTGATTTTGCCCGCGCCGCTGATGGAGTAGTTCGCACTCGAATTGTTCGTCACCACGCCCGGCACAACCACCTGTCCGCTGGGGATCACTAGATTCGCGTTCGGATTTGCCGCGCTGAGAATCCTGTCATCCAGCAGCACGATATCCGCAGTGAAGAACTGGTCTTCGACATGCGTGGTCAGATTGGTCCAATTGAACGAGCCTTGCACATCCCATTGACCGTTGTTGGCCCCGTTGTTCCAAGCGAGCACATTGGCCACACCCGTAACGTTCAGCTTCACTTGGTGAGGCGTGCTCGTGTCAATGGCGAAACCATACCGGGACTGCGATACGGTCGAAGCCGTGCCGAATGAGCCGTTGAGATTGCCGGTATAGGTGAACAATATATAAGTTCCATTTGCCAGTGTCCCGGTGAGCGGGTTGATGGTGATGTTGTTACCATTCACGTTGAGGTCACCGGTAACTGCCACGAGGTCATTGGTTCCGCCGCCAATGGCGAGATTGGGTGCCAAGTCCACAGTCACAGCGGCACTGCCTTCCAACGTCAAACCACCTTGGGCATTGAAAGTTCCCGCCACGCCGGCTGTTCCCGGCAGAAACGCGCCGCTGACATCCACCAAGCCGCTCGCCGAGCCCGAACCGGCGAGGGTGGTGTTGATTTTGCTCGTGACGGTGCCGCCGATGCTGCCGTTCAGCGTGACTGAGCCGCCGTTCACAAACACGTTGCCGGTATATGACGGACTGTTGCCTGCGAGCACCAATGATCCGCTGCCACCGCTCATATACAAGGTGCCAGTGCCAGACAAGATGTTGCTGAGTGTCAAGGAAGTGCCGCCGCCGACCTGGAAGGTATCGAAACCGGATTCCAAGGTCATCGCCCCGTTCATGACGTTATCGCCGCCGGCGGTTTGGATCAGGCCGTTTTGAAAATCCACGCCTTTGTTGACATAGGAAGTGCCGTAATAAAGCAAGGTTGAGTTGACCGATATCGTCAGCGTGCTTGCCGGGTTGCCAAACGAGTTTTGACCGACCAAGCCCCAAGTGCCGCTGGCAAAATTGATGTTGCCCAAGGCCGCATCAACCGTCGTATTTTGCCATTGGAAATAAGTATTGCCGTTCAAGGTCAGGTTGTAGGCATGACCACCCGTGCTCAACGTGGCGTTAATCAAATCAATACGGTTCGCCAGGTTAAATGAGGTGTCGCCGGCCAAAGTGACGGAAGCCAGTGAAGGAAAACCGCCGGAACTATTATAAATCGCGCCATTGCCATCCACGCCCGTGCCGGAAGCGATGATGGTCTTGTTCTGGGAATTATTGTTGATGTCCAAGGCGGATCCATTGGCCACAATGATGCTGCCGCTGCCGCCACCCAACGCGGATGAGCTGCCCACCATTAACGTGCTGCCGTTGGTGACGACCACGTTTCCGGTAAAGGTATTGGCACCGCTGAGGGTAAGCGTGCTGCCACCCTTTTGCATGACCGAGCCGGTTCCTGAAATGGTGTTGTTCACGGTCAAGCTGTCTGAACGGGCGTAAGCCAGATTGGCATTATCGGTGATGGAGCCGGACGGCAAATTGCCGGCAGCATCGTTGTTGCCGACCTGCAGTGTGCCGCCACTGATGGTAACTCCGCCGGAAAACGTATTGTTTCCCGTATTATCCACCACCAACGTGCCAGAGCCTTGTTTCACCAGGCTGACGGAGCCGCCAATGGAACCGCTGCCATTAAACGTGTAGGCGGGCGAGGTGTTGCTGACCGTGAGGCCCGCCGGCATGACAGCGATGGTGATGTTGACAGTGTTATTGTTCGCCCCGTCTAAAAATTTCGTAAAATTACCATCGGAATAAACCGCCGGCCCGCCCGAAGTCCAGTTGGCCGTGCTGGTATCCCAGTTGCCGCTGCTGGATCCGGTCCAAGTCAAGGTGCCGGAGCCGGCGGTCAGCAGCAAATCAACGGTGGAGTTGGCGGAATTATTCACCAGATGGCCGACATACAGAGCCGGCAGTGTGCCGATCCCGAAATTGTAGCCGGCACCGCCAATGCTGCCGGAGTATTTGATCAGCGGAATCTGCACCGGATAACTGGGATAGGCAGGCGCGGAGGTGATGTTGATGATGTTCGTTGTGCCGCCGGTCGTGAGGCTTGTAACCACGATGTTATTGGAGGATGAAGGAGACGCCAACGCGAGGCTAAAAGCCGAATTAGTGGTGGTCAAAGCGCTGATGGGAGCCGCGACCGTTCCGCCGGTGCCTGAAAGCATCAACGCACCGCTTTTCAAGCTAATCGTGCCTGCCCCACCTCCACTGACAATGTTGTTGGCCACCACCGCACCGCCATTGACTATGATGGTGCCCGCTGAACCGGGCGTCAGCGTGCCGGTGACGGCAGCCAAGGTCAGCGTGTTGTTGACCGTCAACGTCGCGTTGGTGCCGATATTGACGACGCCCACGCCCGTGCCGCCGCTGCTGACTTCCTGGTTGCCAATAGTGGCGTTGTTCACATTGACGCTGCCAAGGTTAAAGTTCAAAGTGCCTTGGGAATTGGCTCCGGCGTTGCCACCCTGTCCCAGTTGCATCGTGCCCGCCATCACCGCGACGTTGCCTCCCGTAAAATCGCAAAGGCCGGTGCCGGCAACTTGCGAATTGCCATTGGCGTTGCCGATATAAAAGTTAACGATCCGTCCATCGGCGCCATTGCCGCCCAAATTAGCCACCGGCACATTCGCCCCGCCCACAAAGGCCGGGTTGAAAGCCATCTTGGCCCCGGCCGACCCGGTGCCCGGGCCGCCCACAACCAGATTGCCGGTGCCGGTCAGGATGGAGTTGTTAATCCCCAGATAAACCCCGCACGGCATGGAACTACTACCAGCCGTGTTGCCGATTTGAAAATCAGTTCCCAAGGAGATCACGTTGGTCCTGGCCAAATACAACGTGCCGTTTTCATTGGTGGTGAAGCCGCTCTGGCTTTGGCTTCCGAAGGCCACGTGAATAAAATTGCCGCTGCCCGCACCCCCGCTGGCGTTGAAGGTGTCCAGACCTGAAAGGTCCAGCGTGACATTATGGCTGTCGCCCGGCGTTGGCGATCCCTGGCCCACCCAAAGGTTGGCGCCCGTGCCCGGCATGTTTAGCGTTCCGCCACTGCCGGTGATGGTGATCGTTTCCACCGCGTTGGCCGGAGCGGGGCTGCTTCCATTCAACTGGTCGGCCCCCACGGTCAGGAATCCGTGATTGCCCACCCCAACGGTCAGGGTGACACCCGGGTTAATTAGCGTGGTGTAATTACCGTTGGTGGGGACAAAATCCAGTTCCCAAATCGGCATCTGGGCAACGCCGGTGGTGGCATCCAACACGTTGTTCACCGAGAAATTTGCATTGTTGTTGGCGCCAATTCCCCTGAATTGAACCTGGTTAAAATAGGTTTGCTGCGGAGACGTCCAGTTGGCCGCATCGGTCCAATTAGTGGTTGCGCTCACACCGGGTATGCCTTGCCATTGTTCAGTGTCCGCCAGTGCGGAACAGGCGGCAAAGAGACAAACCGCTTGGATGACGCGCGACGGTAGCTTGCTTGCCAAGACGACAATTGAGGATTCTGTTTTCATTTGGGCAAAATGATTTGTTGATGAGTTGTGTGCTGGAACGTTCTGAATATGCCACATGCCATCCACAACCGGAATGGACGTTTCAGCGGTGTGCATGGACAATTGACTTGTAAATGAATGATGCGAACGCACTGATTCAACAGTTATCCTCGCTCAAAATCTTATGACAGATGGAAAATAACCGTGCATTTTCCATCCTGCGCAAATGGCAAATTTGACTGCAAAAAACGCGCCGGTCAATATACGGAGGATGAAGCAGATCCACAGTCATCACGCGATCTTACACGGATTCCCGGGTCACACCGGTCCCGACCGTCTGCACACGAGTTCCATGGTTGGCTTTTATAACGAATGAAACCCTGGCCGAAACGCGAAAAGGGCTCAATGAGGCCTGCGATTGAATTTGGACTGCCGCGACAGGCTGATGTCGCTTTATTCCTTTTGAGGTGGCCCGTCCTTTCCGACACGGAAGCATCAGTCAGTTGATAACCGTTGCGGCAACTTCCGGTCAAACGAAGAATCGCACGAATCCAACGCGCGCAACTCATAACGGGTAATGGCTTAAAAACGATTTGGCGAATTCGTGTCGAACAAAAAAGCCGCCACTTGTGGTGGCGGCTTGATTTTAACTCGAAAATTTCAACGCCGTTGCTTTCGCATGAAGCCCAAAACCGCAGCCATCCCAATTCCCACAAGGCTCAAGGTGGCCGGCTCGGGAACGGGGATCACATTATAGCCCAAGTTAGCAGCCGGATAGATCGCGTCTGATCCTCCTGCTTGGTTCGATGCAGGGTCAGAACCTCCATATCGGCCTGCCCGGGAAAATTCGTAACCGCCGTCCAAATTTGCATACTGCCCACTAAATGTGACTTGCCCGGCACCAGTAATCAGATCTCCCCACGTATCCACATTGTCCACTTGTGCATCTATGATATAGTAATTGTTATATGTCAGGCCCACTGTCGAAGGCAATTGCACCCACCGGAAGCCATCCACCAAAGGCGCGGACGTTCCTGCCGGCACCGTCACCGTGGCCAGCAGTGTGTTACCGGCAGAAGCATCCCAAAGCGACACCACATGACTGTTCGCCAGACCATTTCCACCGTTGTCATAATAACCCAGATAATTTACCTGCGGGTAGTAATTATAGGAGGTGAGAAAAATACCACCCACATACCCCACGTAGCCGTTTTGAGCTCCTGATGAGAGGTCAATGTTGGGGTTGAACAGCGTGCTGCCGTCAACCGTCTGTGCCAGAGCTTCCCGGTTCACGGCAAGCGATAATGCCGCCGTGGCGATCAGTGGTATAAGTGTTTTTTTCATTTGATGTCTGATTAGGTTGTTTTGGGTTGTCTGCTCCATTGAATGTTGTTGTTCCCCAAGCGTCTACCTCTACAGCCCGTCAAGCTTTGGTGGGATTCAGTGGTTATGGTTGAAAGTAATATCATGGCTTTCACTTCGGAGGAATGGACAGCCCGCCGGATTACATGGACAATTGACCGGTTTAATATCTTGGCGACGGAAACATCCTCCGATGGGGCAAGCGAGATTGAAATAATAGCACTGCTGTCCGGTCATAAAGCAGCTACGGAACACCCTACGGATAAACCAGCCGGAAAAACACACTCTGATTAGTCAAGACAACGGGAACGGCCCAACTGTTTGTTGTCTTTGATCCGATGATGTCGCACCAATTCGTGCCCAAATCGTTCGTTTGCGATTGCAGATGCCAGCCGATGTGGTCTGCCGGCCAGTTCAGCGTCAAATTTCCGTTGTCGAACCACGCAGCAAGGTTGGTTGGATTGGGATTCACAGTCTGAATGACTGCAATGCTGCCGTTCACGGCTAATTGGTTGGTCCAGCCCAAACCGGCGGAAAGCGCGGGCAGAACGAGATTCGCAAACGATCCCGGGCCGGATTTGCTAAACAGGTAGAAGCTGTCACCAGCCACAAGGGTCGGGCCTGGATTGGTGACCGCCAGCGTGCCGCCAAACGTGAGCGTGCCGCTGACGTTCACCAGATCGTTGGAAGGCGCGTATGACTTGTTCAGTTTGATGCGGGTTGTGCCTGCAAGCGTTAGATTGCCGTTGAATGTCAATGTGCCGATGGTTGCGCCATCATTGCCCGGCTCAAGAAAGCCGCCCGCTTGCACGCTCGTATTTCGATTGATGATGCCCGTGCCGCCAAAGTGTCCGCCGGATTGCACCGTCACCGGAAAACCTGAAGCCACAATCGAACCCGGACTGTTAAGCAGCAGCGTCCCGCCACTGATAATGGTCTCGCCTTGAAACAAGTTGGCCGCCGTCAGCACCATTGTGCCGTTTCCAGTTTTTACCAGCGTGCCCCAGTTCCCATACTCCCAATACGAATGGGTTAAAACGGCTGGCACCAGCAAATCAATGCCGTTGGTCGCACCTTGGGCCACGTTGAACACGGTGGAATCCCGCAGTTCGACCTGTGAAAACGGGTTCACCGAGTTGTTATTGGTAATCACCGAAGTTTGGGCATTACTTAATACGGTTGCTCCACCCGACAAAACCCAACTCTGGTAATTCGCGCTGTTGCCACCCGATGACGACAAAGTGCCACCGTCGAGCGTCACTGGCCCCACCGGGTTGTAGGAAGTTGTTTCCGCCACAGCACCCGGCCCGACGTAAAGCCCCTGAATAGGCGTGCTCACCCATTGTCCGAACACATATTGATAGTTGAAAACGAGTTTGCCTGAACCAATTTGCTTGAGGATCCCGGGGCCACCCAGCAGTGCCGGATAATTTCCGGCCAGACTGGGAAAAATACACGTGTCGCTGCGATTAAATGCGACCACTGCATTGTTCGTCAGAAATCCGCCACCCAGAGTGCCACTTGTGCCGCCGTTCCCGATCTGCAAAATCCCGCCGTTAATGGTCGTTGTCCCTGCGTAATTGTTATCCGTTGCGAGCGTCAGTTTGCCCGCACCATTTTTGGTGAGTGTGACTGAAGCCCCCGCGATGCCGCCATTGCCCTGTATCGTATAATCTTTGACAACATTACTTGCTGTCACGCTTGCGGGCGATACTGACTGATTCAGCGCCACCGCAATCGGCGAGGTCCCGCTGGCGGTGTCGTCCAAAACGACCATTGTTCCATCGGAATAAACCGCGTTCGACCCGGAGAAATCCTTCCATGCGCCCGGACTCATCCAATCCGCGCTTCCGACCACCCATCTTATGGGCGACAAGTTAACCGCCAGAATCGCGCTGTTCGTCACGGTGCCACTGCCCCCCGTCACAACCACCGAATAAGTCCCCGCGTCGCCCAGACTTGCGGAATTCAGCGTGATTGTATTCGCGCTTTGGCCAGCGATAGTTGTCCCGTTTTTCTTCCACACATAACTGAAAGGTGGTGTCCCCGCCGCAACCGTGCTGAAAGTTACGGGACTGCCAACTACCAATAATTGATTGGTTGGGCCGGTGGCGCTGGTGCTGCCCGAACCCAATCGGAATAACTTCGCCTGCCTTGCCCCCAGGCTCACACTCCATGTTGCGCCGCTGAGAGTAGAGACTGCGCCGCTCCACAAATCCACGGCGGTGTAAGTTCCCGAAATTCCAAGCCGCGCCAGATTAAGGCTTTTGGTCGCACTGAAAAGTGTGTTGTAGTTAAATACCGCCACATACCAAGTATTGCCGTCTTGTCTCACAAAAGTATCGGCGGCACCGGCCCCAGTATTCCCTTCTGTCGCCCGAAAACTAATCCCAGATCTGGCAATTTCATTGATGGCCGCATTGGTCAGGCACTTTCGTGCCAGGTTTTGGCCGGTGGTCGACACCAAATCATCACTGTTCAAAAAGACCGTTCCCGCCACCACGCAGTTAATCAAACGGCTCTGGTTCTCATTCGCCGTTCCGCCGGAAAATTTCATCACGTCAGGATCGCTGTATTGATAGAGCCGGTTATTGATCCACCAACCGTAGGTCACCGCCTGCATTGTGTTCATGGTATCGTTGATGGTCGTGGAAGCGTCGCAATAAATACGCCGTGAGTGTGCGTATTGATACGGAAAAATTGGTGCGATGGATTCACTCAAAAACATCCGCCCGTTGTTTTGCGTGAGCAGATATTGCATTCCCTGGTTATACGCCTGTATCCCCGTCGTGATGTTCGTATCGTAATGCACGCCCTCCAATGCGCCGTGGCTCAAAAAATCCAGCTTCAAATAATCGAACCCAAAGCCCTTGAAATAGTTGATATAATAAGTCGTCAACTGCCTGAAACCAGGATGCGTCGGGTCAATCGCGATGCCGCCATCAATCGTCTGCACGCTCCCGTTGGTGGTTCGCAGGTAGGCATCGCTCCAGTTGTAAGTGCTGCTGCCACTCATCATCCAATTCGAGCCCTGATCGGCTGTTCCCCAGAACACAAAGGGCGTCCAGTAAATGCCGGCTTTCTGGCCATTGCCGTGGCAGTAGTTCGCAAATTGCTGCAACTGCGTATCGCTCAAGTTGCTCCAATACGAGTCCAAGTTAATGTAGGCCACGCCATTGTCGTTGAAGTTATTCGTTTGCAGGTTGCTTTTTACGAAGCTCGATGCTGCGGTTGCGTTGGAGTAACTGACACTCGTGCCATAAGTATACCAACTGTTCCAGCCAAATGGCACGCCGCCGTTCCACGCCAGTTTCGGAACCATGGCTGCGTTGGCATCGCCATAAGCCTCCATCGTTGTCCGCCAGTCAGTGCCGAAGCCCACGAATACGGTCGGCGAAGAAATGGTGTTCCCTGTCACCAAACCGTGCGGCATCACGTCGCGGGTGTCGCTGGAGGTTGCTCCCCCAAAGACATTCAGGACGTCCAGCTTGTTGTTCGATCCTTGGAAATAGACGCCCGTTTTCCAAGTGTCGTGTGTCACCGAGCCAACCACCAGACCATTTCGAGTGGTGTTGTCATAAAACGCCGACGCTTCATAACTCGTGGCGGTGTTGTTGAGGGGCATGGCATTGTAACTGAAAGTGAATGAATCATTGTCGAACGGAACGATAAGCGCACGATTGTCGCTGTAGCTTCCGACATCCACACCGCCGGTTGTATCCATGACGAGCGGCCCCATCCAGCGCGATTGCAGAGCATTCCCAACCATGTCCACGCGGGTCAGAAAACTGTCATTCTGATCGAAAATGAAAACCTGTTTCATCGTCGGCAATCCGCTGCCCGTTGAAGTAATCACGACTCCATTATTCGTCACCATCCAGGCACGGTTTGCATAGGCCGTGCCTGTGATGTAAGTGTCCAAGCCAACACCGGCGTAAAAACCAGCGATTTTAAGGGAATTTTGCCAGTAAAAATTTGCCCGGCCGGTGCTCAGGTCATACTCCAAACGCACGTTGCCATTGGTCATTTGAAGCAGACTGCCCGTTTGCACGGGCGGCAGAAGTGCTCGAGCGGCTGATGGTAAAAGCAGGAATAAAGCGCAGAACATCCCCCAGCTGATTGTTACCAGATGAATGGAGGTTTGACTGAGCCATGCAATTTTGTCTTGTGTGTGCAACATTGATGAATCCAATAATTTCTCAGTCATTGGCTGGAATGGCAATGGACATTCCAATACTGTGCATGGATAACTGACCGGTAACGTCAGCGCGAGGGCTTCAATGTGACATCTGCTTCCCTGCAAAAATTATTAGGGCGCATAACGCCGCCGGTGTTCGGACGGCGAATGATTGTGCATTTTGCTGAAGGCCCGGGAAAAATAAAACTGGTCCGAGAAGCCAAGTTGATCACTGATTTGTTTGATGGACCAGTCCGTGGTATTGAGCAATTGCACGGCACGTTGCATGCGGATATGGTTCAGATAACTCAACGGCGCATAACCCGTTACTCGACGGAAAAGGGTGGTGTAATGCGACCGCGACAGGTTAACCAAGGCGGCAAGGGTTGCAATATTCAGCGGTTCCCGCATATGCCCTTTCATAAACTCAATGCTCTTGTCCATCCGTTCACGAATGCTGGTCTCACCTTGCCAAAATTCCTCCTTGTGACGCAGAATCAATCCCATCAGATGCGCCAGCGAATGCGCCGCGTAAATCAGGTGGGTCAACGTGAAACCGTGCTGCAAGCCTTCCCGGACATCTTCAAACAGCGAAAACAACTGCACATCACCGCCCAGCGACACCACGGGTTTTTGGTCGGTGACGCCGAGCCGTTCCAGGTAGAACGGCACATTGGAGCCGACGGCGTGGAACCAGTGGATGGTCCAGGGCGCTTTTTTGCTGGCACCATAAACGTGCGGTGTGCTGGCATTGATCACCATCAACTGGTTCTTCGCGATCTCATGCCGGCGTCCGGCAATCTCGCACCAGCCGCTGCCATCGGCGCAGTAAATGAAGATCACTTCCGGGCAGCCGTGTTTCCGCGCACACGTGTGCCCTTTGGCTTTCGGATAATAGCCGGCATCGGTCGGCAATAAATGGCGGAGCAGCGGCTGTTGCAGTGCCGTGACCAGAACCGGACGCGGCACCACGACCAGGCGTTGTCCGGCAAAACCATCTTGTTTTTCGCGCCACTTCATGCGGGGGAATTTTTCGATTCGACTATAATCAGGTTGCCGGCAGACCGCCAGCGTTCTTTGCCGGATCTCTCCGGACCTCGCACGGAAGTCCCAGGCCCGGCCAGGGGAGCTTGCGGCGTCATGTTCAATATTCTTCGCTGAAGAGAATTGGAAGACCAACACGATGCAAGTAACTAAAGTGTCAACATGATCACCGATTCAACCGCCGTGCCGGGCTGCATTCCAAGGTCAAATTGAATTCATCCAACACCCCCCCTTTTCAGTCGAATAACCAACAACACCAACCAGCAACCATGAAAAGACAACTCCAACCAACCATGAAAACAATTATTCTAGGCGCCTCGATTGCCGGCTTGATTACCGCAGCCGCGAATGCTGCCGACGTAACTTGGCAAACTCCCAAGACTATTTCTGACCCTTCCGATGTAAGCACTCTGGGCTCGTATTTCGGTTCATGGGCACCACACGGGTCCGGCAGCTTCACAATTAACACCGTGACTTTTCAAAATTTTAGCGATCTGCCTAGTTTGACCCAAAACTTCCAGAACAACACCGGCAACAACACCTATAATAATCCAGGCACTTCGGATGCCAATTATAACGACTATATGACCTCCGGTGCTTTTCAAAATGACGCCAGCAGTCCCAGTTTCGGTTGGGGCGGCATGACAATTGGGGACACCTATTTGGTTCAATTGTGGGTTAATGACTCGCGTAATTCCACAACCGCGCAACGAACGGAAAGCGTCACCGGTGGTGCCAACACTTCCGCCTTTTTAAGTTACGGACCTGTCGGCGGCGCCGGACAATTCATCATCGGCACTTTTGTGGCAGATGCTACAACGGAGAGCCTTTCATTGAATTCTGGTCCAAACTTTCCATCCGCCCAGTTGAATCTTTTTCAAGTGCGCGACATCACGCCGGTTCCGGAGCCTTCCACGCTGGCCTTTCTCGCGGCGGGTGCCAGTGCGATGTTCTACGGTTTCCGCCGGAAAAACCGCGCGATTTGAAAGTAACGGATTTGGAATCGGGATGGGCGGCGCGGGTTGAAGGCAACCACGCCGCTCATTCATTTTTTGGAGGCGGGTCGGACCGGTTCTGACACGAACCGGCTGGGGGACATCTTGAAATGCCGCCGGAAACGCGTGGCAAAATACTGGCTGGAATTAAAACCGCAACCCAGGGCGATCTCCGTGATGGACAGCCCTTTTTTCTCCCGCAACTGCTGCGCCGCGCGTTCCAGCCGGCAATCGTTGAGGAATTCCATCGGCCCGACATTCACCAGCTCGCGGCAATACTTTGAAAACGCCGTCACTCCCATGCCGCAACGTTCGGCCATGCTGTTGATGGTCCACGGCTCGCTGCTGACGGCCGGATTGGTTTCGACATCATGCAGGAACAATTCCACCGTGCGCTGGCGGGAGGTGGAATGCGGAGTTTCCTGCGTCTGCTGTTCAGACAAAGCGTCAAGGATGTCGATCAGCAGGAGGTTCAAGTGGACGGTCATCCGGGAAACGGCGTGGGGCTGCCCCCAGGCGGTAACGCACTTGGCCAGCTCACGAAACGACTGCGCAATGGACGGAGTGGAGGTGCATACGGGGTTTTTAATCTGCCGCCAGCGCTCGGTGAGTTCGGCAATATCCTCCTTGGTCATCACCAGCCACTTTGGCCAGGTCCAGGTCTGCTGTGGCCGCCGGACCCCGACATCGAGGATCAGCCAGTGCAGTCGCCCGCGTCCGATGTTCGGGTTGCCGAATTTGTGAAGCTGCCAGGGACGGGTCAGCAAAAAATTGCCTGCATGCAAATTATAGGTTCGCTGATCCATGACCAAATCGCAGGTCCCGGTTTCAAAAAAAACGATTTTGATCCCCTCGTTCCGGTGGGGATTCAATCCCCAATCCTGCGACGTGTTCGCATCCCAGAAACCGATGCTGTTCAGCCCGGGCAAGACGTCCTTGGGCATCAGCGTGCCGGGGTAGTGCCCCTTGGTCAGTGCGTGAAATTCGATCTTCCCTTCGCGGACAGCCTCCCGCTGCGGCTCGCAATTATCGATCCCATAACGCTTGTCGCCCATTCGGTAGACCGGCCGTGTGTTCATGCAGTGTTCAATGTTCTTCGGCGAATAATAACGCAAGATTTGCCGCCCCGCAATCTGTCAATCTTCTCCACAGCAGCCAACGACACCAGGGGTCTTTCGGACCGTGTCGGCGCGTTTTGGTGTGACCATGAGAATAACAAACGGATTGAAACATTTAATTTTCATCGCCATTGGTGCGATTGCCGGGGTGATTCATGCTGAACCCCCGTCTCCGCACGATACCCGGTTGGCGTGGTGGCGGGACGCTCGCTTTGGGATGTTCATCCATTGGGGCCCGGTCAGCCTCACCGGCCAGGAAATCAGCTGGTCGCGCGCCAATTCAAACACCAATTCCCCGAACCATGGCGCCACCCCCGCCGAGGTGTATGACAATCTTTACAAAAGATTCAACCCGACCAATTTCAACGCCAACGAATGGGTGGACATCGCGAAATCGTCCGGCATGAAATACATGGTGCTCACCGCCAAGCACGGCGACGGTTTCCTGTTGTGGGATTCAAAAGTGGACGGCTACAACATCGGCGCGACGCCGTTCCATCGCGATGTCTGTGCGGAACTGGCCGAAGCCGCGCACAGGCAAAATGAAAAGCTCGGCTGGTATTTTTCGCCGATGGACTGGCGCGACCCGGATTGCCGCTCGGCCAACAACGATCGCTTTGTAAAAAGAATCCAGGCCGAACTGCGCGAGTTGCTTTCCAACTATGGCCGGATCGACGTGCTTTGGTTCGACACCGATGGTCGCCCGGCCATGTGGGATCCGGCGAACACCCAGGCGCTCGTGCACAAACTGCAGCCGCAGATGCTCGTCAACAATCGCCTCGAAATGAGCACCCATGAACAGTGGGTGCATCAAGGCCGGCTCGCCCCCGGCGAAGATTTTCACACGCCGGAACAAACCATCGGGGCTTACGACGATCAGACGCCGTGGGAAACCTGCATGACGCTCGGCACCCAGTGGTCATGGAAACCGGACGATAAAATCAAAACAGCCGGCGAAGTGATCCGGATCCTTGCGCAATGCGCAGGCGGCGATGGCAATCTCCTGCTGGATGTTGGCCCGATGCCGGATGGCCGCATCGAGCCGCGGCAGGTTGAAGTCTTGAAACAAGCCGGCGCCTGGCTGGATAAGAACGGTGAGAGCATTTACGGCACTCGTGGCGGCCCGTGGAAACCCACCAAAGCCATCGCCAGCACCCGCAGAGGAAACGTCATTTACGTCCATGTTTTGCGCGGCGACACCGGCTCAATTGATTTGCCGGGCATCGCGCGCAAAATCAAATCTGCTTCCATCCTGAACGGGGGCAAACTGAAATTCCGTCAGGACCGGGAAACCTTGACGCTCGAGATTCCCCTCGACCGTCATGATGCCGGCGATACAATCGTCAAGCTGGAATTGGATGGATCCGCCATGGATTTGCCGGCCGTGCCGCTCCCCGAGCCTTTCAAAGCCACAGCTTCGAACGTGTTTCAAAACGACAGCGCCGCGTATGGCCCGCAGTGCGCGTTTGATGATGACGATCAAACGCGCTGGGCAACCGACCCGGATGCCAGACAGTCCTGGCTCGCCGTGGATTTTTTGAAGCCACGCACGGTCGATCATGTCCGCATCATCGAAGCCTATCCAGACCGCGTGCAGCGATTTGAACTTCAGTTTCGGGCGGGAAAAGATTGGAAAACCATTTTGACGGGCACAACATTGGGCGACAATTATCAGAAACCATTCGCGCCGGTGACCGCCCAGGAATTTCGACTCAATATTCTTGACGCGACCAACGGCCCGACGATTACCGGGATCGAACTGCAGTCCAGATAACTTATGAAACCTTGTATGCCAAAATTCTTCCACCTGGCGGGGGCTCTTTCCCCGGCGATTCTCATCGGGCTCACCGTCCTGCTTTTCCCCGGCATGAAGGCGGTGGCCGGCGACGCAGTTCAAACCAACTCGTCCCTTCAAGAAACCGCGGCACAAAAGGAGGCGCGCCTGCAATGGTGGGCTGACGCGCGTTTCGGCATGTTCATCCATTGGGGCGTTTATTCCGTGCCGGCCGGTAAATGGAATGATTACACCAATTTCGCCGAGTGGTTTCTTGAGGAGACGCACATGCCGGTCAGCGAGTATGAAAAATACGCCGACCAGTTCAACCCGGTGAAATTCGATGCCGATGCCTGGGTTCGAGCGGCGAAGAATGCCGGCGTGAAATACATCGTCTTCACCAGCAAACATCACGACGGCTTTGGCATGTTCCCCTCGCAATTGACCGACTGGTGCATCAGCCGCACGCCCTTCAAACGTGATCCGGTGAAAGAACTGGCCGATGCCTGCAAGGCTCAGGGCATCCATTTCTGCCTCTACTACTCGATCATGGACTGGCATCACCCCGACTGGGGCAACCGCCGTGCCTGGAACGACGTCGCCGCCAAAGCGGGTCCGCCGGACATGGACCGCTACGACGCTTACATGAAAGGCCAGTTGAAGGAATTGCTGACCAACTACGGGCCGATCGGGCTCCTGTGGTTTGACGGCCAATGGGAATCGCCCTGGACCAAGGAACGCGGCGATGATCTCTACCGCTACGTGCGCAGCTTGCAGCCCGGCGTCATCGTCAACAACCGCGTCAGCAAACCCGCGAACACCGCCGGCGGCGGCTTTGCCCAGCCGGGGGACATGGGCGATTACGGCACGCCGGAACAGACGATCCCGCCCTCCGGCTTTGGTCCGGGCGCCTATTGGGAATCCTGCATGACGATGAACGATCACTGGGGCTACAACCTAAACGACCATCACTGGAAGTCCGCCCAAACCCTCGTCCGCAACCTGATTGATTGCGCCAGCAAAGGCGGCAATTATCTACTCAACGTCGGACCGACCAGCGCAGGTGTGATTCCCGATGCCAGCCTCGAACGCCTCCAGACCATCGGCGATTGGATGCAGGTCAACAGCGAGGCAATTTATGGAACCTCCGCCAGCCCGTTCGCCCGAAAACTGCCTTGGGGCCGCTGCACAGAGAAGGTTTCCGGCGACGTCACAAAACTTTATCTGCACGTGTTCGACTGGCCCGCCAACGGACAACTGCTCGTCCCCGGCCTCCATAGCAAGGTGCAAAAAGCATATCTGCTGGCAGATCAATCCCGGAAAAACCTCTCGGCTAAAACAGTGAAGGATGGTGTGCTGGTAAAACTTCCGGTGACCGCCACCAACGAGATTTCAACCACGGTGGTTTTGGAAATCAAAGGCGCAGCGTCCGTAGCAACTCCACCAAAGATCGAAGCCTCAGCTTCCAACACCTATCGAAACGAAGCGTCACAATATGGTCCGCAATTCGCCTTTGATGGCAGCCCCGAGACGCGCTGGGCCACCGACGACAGTCTTTCCCAGGCATGGATTGCCGCCGACCTCGGCGGCATTCAGAGCATTCATGGCGTTCGGATCAGTGAAGCTTACGCGGGCCGGGTGCAGAACTACGAACTGCAATACCGTGACGGCACGGAGTGGAAGACTTTTCTGTCCGGCGCAACGTTGAGCGCCGACTTTGAAGTCACCTTCCCCACCGTCAAGGCGCGCGAATTCCGGCTGAACATCCTTTCCGCCAAACAAGGTCCAACCATTCAGGAGATCGAATGGTTCTGAACAAACAGGAACACCCTTGAACCCTTCCGCCATGAACAACCCGATGAGCAGCGTGGACTGGACGCTCATTGCCGTCTATTTGATCGGGGTTGTCGGACTTGGCGTCGTGGCCGGATTCATGCATCGCAAGAACGAGCGCGGCGGCGAGGGCGGACACTATTTTCTCGCCGGCAACACCCTCGCCTGGCCCGTCATCGGTCTGGCGATGTTTGCGGCGAACATTTCCACCGTCCATCTCGTCAGCCTGGCGGAGGCGGCTTATAAATATGGTCTGGTCTTCGGCAACTTCGAGTGGATGGCGGGCTTTACCCTGATCCTGCTGTCGCTGTTCTTCGCGCCGCTGTATCTGCGTTCCCGGGTCGCGACCTTGCCGGACTTTCTGGAGCGCCGTTTCAACCGCGGCTGCCGGGATGTGCTGTCCGTGGTGTCGCTGTTCTCCGCCATCGTCATCCACATGGGCGTGGCGCTCTACACGGCGGCGTGGGTGCTGCGCGGAATTCTTGGACTTGCCCCGGGCGCAACCCTCCTGGGCGTGGATGCGCTGCTGCTGTTCATCGTGGTGCTCGGATTGCTGACCGGCCTTTACACGATGCTCGGCGGATTGCTCGCCGTCGTCTGGACGGAAAGCGTGCAAACCGTTTTGCTCCTCGTCGGCGCGGTGGTCATCACGGTCGTGGGTTATCTCAAAATCGGCGGCTGGACGGAACTCGCCCACACGCTCGCCTCCAACCCGCATCCGCTCGCCAGCGTGGCGGACAGCAAAGTCACCTGGGGCACGGGAAATTTCCTGAACATGGCGCGCGACGCCAGGGATCCCAGCGGGTTGACGTGGTATTCCATCCTGCTCGGCTATCCGGTTTTGGGCATCTGGTATTGGTGCTGCGATCAAACCATTGTCCAGCGTGTGCTCGCGGCGAAGGACGAAAGAAACGCCCGGCTTGGCCCGTTGTTCTGTGCGTTCTTGAAAATCCTGCCGGTGTTCATCTTCGTCCTGCCCGGCGTCATCTGCATTGCGCTGGTGCAGAAGCACGCCTTCGGTGATGCGGCGCCGCAGACCGCCGCCGACACCTACACCTTTCTCATCCTGCACCTGCTGCCGGTCGGATTGAAAGGACTGGTGGCCGCCGCGATGCTGGCCGCCGCCATGCAGACCTGCTCCGCCGCGCTGAACTCCACCGCCACCCTCGTCGCCTACGATCTGTTCAAACGCCACCGGCCGGCCATCAGCGATCACCAGCTTGTTCGCATCGGCAAAATCACCACCGTCGTCGGGACGATTCTGGCCATCGTTTGTTCGCCATTGTTCGGCCATTACACGACCATTTTCGAAGGCATCAACAAGTTGATTTCCTACGTCGCCCCGCCGATCACCGCCGTCTTCCTGCTGGGCGTTTTCTGGAAGCGCGCCTCGGGCAAGTCCGCGTTCATCACCCTCATCACCGGAATGATGCTGGGCTTGGCGACGTTCTATCTCGACTGGAACAACATTTATCGCGGCGATTTCATGCTCATCGCCTTTTTCCTGTTCGTGGCCTGCGTCGTCATCATGATCGTGAGCACGTTCGCTTTGCCGGAGCCGTTCAAGCCCGAAGCCAAAGTGCTGGTCTGGGAGAACTGGCGCGAACCGTTGCGGGGCGAAGCTGGCGGACGCGGCCTTGGCAATTATCGCGTGCTGACGGTTGCGATTCTGGCGGTGTTTGTGGCGCTCTATTTAATTTTTCGCTGACCAATGAATGTGCAAATAATGAAACCGAACGCCGAAGCTGCCGGTGCCCGCGCAGCGGCCATGCCGCCGCCGGAGTGCGCCCGTCCCCGGGCGCTGCAATCTTCGAGCGTTCGTTGGCGGGAAAATGCTCCACGGCCCGGCCAATGCCACGTGGCTGCGTCCGGGACGGGCGCACTCCGGCGGTTGGGAAATTCCACTTCGGCGTTCGGGTTGAAAACAATTTTTGCTTTGCCCTGCGTTGCCTTGCTGGCCGGCTGCGCCGCTGGCCGGTCACTGCAGCGTTACGCCTGGGTCACTGGCTTGAAACCGGACGAAGCCGCCCGTCCCCGGGCGCTGCAATCTTCGAGCGTTCGTTGGCGGGAAAATGCTCCACGGCCCGGCCAATGCCACGTGGCTGCGCCCGGGACGGGCGCACTCCGGCGGTTGGGAAATTCCACTTCGGTGTTCGGGATGAAAACAATTTTTGCTTTGCTCTGCGTTGCCTTTCTGGCCGGCTGCGCCACACCGAAGCCGCCGCAACGTTATGCCTGGGTAACCGGGCTCAAGCCGGACAAGGCCGCACACTACGAGAATCTGCACGCGCATCCGTGGCCGTCCGTCAACCAGACGATCACCCGATGCCACATCCATAATTTTTCCATCCACGAGTGCGAGATCAACGGCCGGCTTTATCTCTTCGCCTATCTCGAATACACCGGCACCAATTTCGAGGCGGATATGAAACGCATGGCGGACGATCCCGAAACCCAACGTTGGTGGAAGGAAACCGATCCCTGCCAGTCGCCGCTGCCGGATGCGGCGGCAAAGGGAAAAATCTGGACGGACACAAAGGAGGTTTATTTTTTACCATGAATACGCTGCTTAAAGACAAAGTTATTTTTCTCACCGGTGGCTCCTGCGGCATCGGGCGCGATTGCGCCAGGGCCTACGCCGCCGCGGGCGCCAATGTCGTCATCGTGGCCATTGACCGCGAAGGTGTCGAAAGCGTCGCCGCCGAACTGGGTGCCGGTCATCTCGGCATCGCCTGTGACGTGATGCGCGACGACCAGGTCAAAGCCGCCATCGAGCAAACCCTGGCGCGCTTCGGCCGGATCAGCGCGGTCCATAACAACGCCGGCATTTCCCATCCCTCAAAACCGCTTCACGAAACCACGGACAGCGAGTGGGACAGTCTGTTTGATGTCAATTTGAAGGGCGTGCTCCACACCACCCGTCATGCCTTCAATGCCCTGGCCGCCAGCAAAGGCTGCATTCTGAACACCTCAAGCCTGGTGGGGGTCATCGGACAGGAAATTCACGCGGCCTACACTGCGACCAAGGGCGGTATGAACGCGCTCACCAAATCCATGGCGCTCGACTACGCGAAGCACGGCATTCGCGTGAATGCCGTCTGCCCGGCTGGCGCCTGGACGCCGATGCTTCGTCAGTGGTGTTCCGAGCAACCCGATCCTGATTCCATGGAGCGGCGTCTGGACGAAATCCACCCGCTGGGGTATTGCCCGAATGGCGATGCCATCGCTGATGCGTGTGTCTTTCTGCTTTCAGCGAAGGCGCGGTTCATCACCGGTCACCTCATGCACGTCAGCGGCGGAGCGGAACTCGGTTATCGCCGGACCCTTTGAACTTATGATCAAAAATATTTCCACCCGCGACGCGCGGTTTCCCATCGGCCACGGCCATGGAAGCGATGCGATTCATAAAGACCCGGTTTATTCCTATGCGGTCACGCAGCTGCATGACGATCAGGGCCGGACCGGCGTCGGACTGGCCTTTACGCTCGGCGAAGGCAATCAGCTGGTCTGCGAAGCCGCCCGATTTTACGCGCAGCGACTGGTCGGGAAAACCATCGAAGAAATCATGGCCGGGTTCGGCGACTTGCAAAGGGCCATGGCCGATGAACAACAATTCCGCTGGCTCGGACCACACAAGGGCGTGGTGCAACTGGCGCTGGCATCCGTTACCAACGCCTGCTGGGACTTGTGGGCCAAGACGCGCGGCGTGCCGCTGTGGAAACTGCTGCTCGACCTTTCGCCCGGACAAATCATCGCCACGCTCGACCTTTCCTATCTCGAAGACGAACTGACCGCGGCATCGGCCTTGAAGATTCTTCAAGAACACCAGCCAACGCGTCCGTCGCGCAACGGCATTCTGAAGGCCGGCTATCCCGGCTATGACACATCGGTTGGCTGGTTCAATTACGACGACGATCAGGTCCGCGAAAATTGCAAGCGCGCCATCGCCGCCGGTTTCACCGCGATGAAATTGAAGGTCGGCTCACGCGATCCCGAGCGCGATCTGCGTCGCGCGCACATTGTCCGCGAAGTCGCCGGCGACAAGGCGCGGGTGATGGTGGACGCGAATCAACAATGGACGCTGCCCCAGGCGCTCGACATCTGCCAGCGGCTGCGCGCCATCAATCCGTTCTGGATCGAGGAGCCGACACATCCCGACGACGTGCTGGGCCACAAGACTCTGGCGGATGCTATTGCCCCGACAAAAATCGCGCTCGGCGAGCATGTCCCGAACCGCGTTGTGTTCAAAAATTATTTGCAGGCAAAATGCGCCGGGTTCATTCAGCCCGATGCCGTGCGCGTCGCCGGCGTGAGCGAATTTGTCGTCGTGAGTCTGCTGTGCCGCAAATTCGGTGTGCCCGCCGTGCCGCACGTCGGTGACATGGGACAACTGCATCAGCATCTGGCCCTGTTCAATCACATCGCGCTCGGTCATGAGGTTATTTTTCTCGAACACATTCCACATCTGCGGGAACACTTCGTTCATCCGTGCAAAGTCGAAGGCGGCGTTTATCAAACGCCCCAGGAAGCCGGCGCGAGCTGCGATCTGAAACCGGCCTGACCATGAATCTGCCAGCCATCGTTGACTCGCATGTCCACTGGTGGGATCCCGGCCACCTTCGTTACGCGTGGCTCGACGAACTGCCAGCGTTGAACCGCGCCTTGCTGCCGGCGGATTTCGCAGCGGCCAGCGCGAAATCGAATGTCCTCAAAATTATCTTTGTCGAGAGCGGTTGTGACCCGGCCAAAAATCGCGCGGAAGTGGACTGGGTTTCTCGCCTGGCGAAAGACGAACCGCGGTTGAGCGGCATTGTCGCCCATGCAGCGCTGGAAAAGGGCGAGTCCATTCGCGGTGAACTTAAATCGCTTGCCGCCCGCCCGCTGGTCAAGGGCATCCGCCGCAATTTGCAGGGCGAACGCAATACAGACTTTTTTCTGCAACCTGATTTCCTTACCGGCGTAAAACTGCTCGCCAATTCAAACTTCACTTTCGATCTGTGCGTTCGCCATGACCAGTTGGCGGCTGCCACCGAACTGGTCCGGCGCGTTCCGCAGGTCAACTTCGTGCTGGACCATTTCGGCAAACCGGATGTGCGCGGTAAAACAAAGGAACCATGGGCGAAAGATCTCAAGAAGCTCGCGAGCCTGCCGAACGTCGTTTGTAAAATATCCGGTCTCACGACCGAGGCCGACTGGAACCATTGGCAGCCCGCTGATCTAAAATTCTATTTTGATTGGACACTGGAGTGTTTCGGTTTCGACCGGATTTTGTTTGGCGGCGACTGGCCGGTGGCCACGCTGGCGACCAGTTACGAACGGTGGCTGGAAACCGTTCGGGCTTTCTTTTCAGCTGCCGCGGAGGCCGACCAAGTCAAATTCTTTCAGACCAACGCGGAAAGGATTTATCATGTTTGATCTCAAAAATAAAATCGCCCTGATCACCGGCGGCGCCTCCGGCATCGGCGCGGCCATGGCGGAAACCTTTGTTCAAGCCGGCGCCACGGTGTGGATTGCGGATCGCAACGAAGCCGACGGACGCGCCACGGCGTTGCGAATTGGTGCCAAGTTTATCCCGTTGGATGTCGCCAGCGAAACCGCCTGTGCCCAGGCTGCGGAAACGGCCGGCCCCCTGGATATTTTGGCGAACGTCGCGGGCATCGGTCATGTTGGTTCGCTGCTGACGACGACGTCGGCTGATTTGGACAAGCTTTATGCCGTAAACGTGCGCGGCGTTCTCAATTGCTGCAAGGCGTTCGTGCCCGCGATGCTCGAACGCAAATCGGGCAGCGTCATCAACATGGCTTCGATTGCCGGCGTCATCGCCGTGCGCGAACGCCTGGCCTACACGACCACCAAATTTGCGGTTGTCGGTTTGACCAAGGCGCTGGCGCTGGATCACTCGCATACGGGCGTGCGGTTCAATTGCATTTGCCCAGGCCGCGTTGAAACTCCCTTCGTGCTGGCGCGGCTCAAGGAATATCCCGACCCAGAAGCCGCTTATCGAGACATGGCCTCGACGCAATTGAACGGGCGCATGGCCAAGCCGGAAGAGGTGGCTGCCGCCGCGCTGTATCTCGCCGCCGACGAAAGCGCGATGGTCACGGGCAGCGCACTGATGCTGGACGGTGGTTGGAGCGCGGGAAAATAATTTATGAAAATCATTCGTTACCAGGATCGCAAAGGAATCACCGGTCACGCCGCGCAACAATCCGATGGCACGGCTTTAAAACTCGCGGGCGACCTCCATCAATCACCCAAGCTCACGACTGAAAAAGCGGACGTCACCAAACTGCTCGCGCCGATTCAGCCGAGTTCCATCATTTGCATCGGCTTAAATTACCGCCGTCACGCGGAGGAGACGGGCGCGAAGATTCCGGAATATCCCGTCGTGTTCTTCAAAGGCATCAACACGCTCTTGAATCCCGGCGAACCCATCCAAATCCCAACCCATTTGCGGAGCGACGAAGTGGATTACGAATGCGAACTGGCGGTGGTCATCGGGCGCGCCTGCAAAAATGTTTCCCGGCAAAATGCGCTCGACCATGTGCTCGGCTACACCTGCTGCAACGACGTAAGTGCGCGCGATTGGCAGATTAAACGCGGTGGTGGCCAATGGTGCCGCGGCAAGTCGTTTGACACGTTCAGTCCGCTCGGGCCGGTGCTGGTGACGCCCGATGAGATTCCCAATCCCAATGAACTCAAAATCCGCACCGTGCTGAACGGCCAGGTGATGCAGGACTGGAACACGAACGACATGATCTTCGACGTTCCAACCCTGATCGAGTTCCTGAGCGGCAGCACGACGTTGTTGCCGGGAACGGTTATCCTGACCGGCACGCCGCACGGCGTCGGCATGGCGCAAAAGCCGCCGCGCTGGCTCAAGCCCGGCGATTCCGTGAGCATCGAAATCGAAAAGATCGGCACGCTCACCAATCCAGTGATCGAAGAAGCTTAACCAACAAGTGAAGTCAAACCCAAATTCCGAAGTGGGTTTTCCAACCGCCGGAGTGCGCCCGTCTCGGGCGCTGCAATGTTCGAGCATACGCTGGTGGGAAGCATTCAACGGCGTGGCAAATATCACGTTGCAGCGCCCGAGACGGGCGCACTCCGGCACCGGCCGATCCGCCGCCCCAGCCCCGGCTACTTCGGAATTCGGGTTAAATCCATCCTCGGTTTTCAGACTGGCAACGATCCTGGTTTTTCTGACTTTTTCAGCCTTGGCGCAAACGCCGGCCGGGGTGCCGTCGCTGGATGAAATGGCCGGTGATTGGCTGCCGATGAAGGAGGTGGCCAACCCGCCGGACGTGAATAATTTTCACGACATGCTGATCATCAACCGGGATCTGACTTCGTTTTTCTGCAATCCTGAAGATTGGTTATGGGGCTGGGCAGATGGAAAGTGGAGTGCCGGCTATCCACTCGTCACCCTGACGATCGCAGGCAAAGAATATCCGGCGGCGGAATGCCGGTGGTGTCCGTATCGCGCCCTGCGGCGCAATCCCGATTGCGGCGGGCTGGCCGTGGAAACGGACACGCGGATGATCAACGAGCAGCGCGCCGTGCTCGTCCGCATGCAGATCGCCAATCCGTCCGGGACGAAAACCAACGTGGACCTGGCGTTGTCGGTTGCCGGCTCGCTGCTGCTGGACGGATTTTCCGTTCTCAACACGAACCAGCGCCCAGGCTTCGCAACGGTCATCTGTCCCGCGACAAAACCCAGTTCGGTGACGAACGACCATGGCATCGTCCGCTGGCAATGGAAAGTCGCGTTATCCGCCGGCGGCAAAAAGGAAATGGGATTCATCGTCGGTGACGGGCGGGCGGCAGATTCGCCGAAGGTGCAAGCGGACGTGGAGCACTGGCGCAAACATTTTTCGGCTGAGTTCGACGGCTTCAAGAAATGCTGGGAGCGCCGCTGGGCCGACGCATTCACTCCGGGCAACAAACATTTTTCCGGCAACCTGCCGGTGCTGGTCACGGACAACGTGGCGCTGAAGCGGAATTATTACATGGGCATCGTCACGATGCTGGAACTGGAGCGCACGCAATTTCCCGTGTATCCGCGCTCGTTCATCACCAGCGGCGAGCGCGCGCCAGGCACGCAGTTTTATTGGGATGCCTCGATGCAAAGCACTGTCTGGGCCCTGCTCGAACCGGCTGGAATGAAAGCCACTCTGCGCCGCTGGCTTGTGCAAAATCCGCGCAGTGGGCAGGTCATTTTTCTCACCGACACCAACGGTTTTGACTCCAAAACTTACGACCGCATCACCGGCTACGCTTTCAACGCCTGCACGATTTTCAAAACGGCGCTGGATTATTTACACGTCAGCGGCGACCTGGCTTTTCTCGATGAAAAATTGGCGGACGGCAAAACCGTGCTTCAGCGCATGGACGAAATGGCCACGGACTGGAAAACGCTCGTCCGCCCCGGCAGCCCGCTGGCGGACTACGGAGAAAACCAGAACCTGCTGGAATGTGCGCCGGCTTATATCGGCCGCGTTGCTTCCTGCAACGCGCAAAATATCTGGATGATGCGCCAGGACGCCGCCCTTCAAGCGCTGAAAGACGATGCCGCCTACGCCAAGGAACTCCGTGACGAGGCGGAAAAACTTTTGCCCGCCGTGCTGTCGCTTTACAAATCCGGCGATGGCGTCTGGTATGGTTTGCACAACGACGGCAAGCGTGTCGAGCTGCGGCATTGCGTTGATTACATCTATGTCGGCAATGCGCTGGCCAATGATCTCACACCTGACATTGCCCGTGAAATGACGGAGTTCGTCAAACGCGAGCTGCTCATGCGCGACTGGATGCGGGCGATGAGTCTGAAAGACGCCGCTGCCGCCATTTCCGATCGTCCCGACCACGGACCAATGGGTGCGTATGACGGCTGGCCAGCACTGATGGCTGGCACGATGTGGCGGCTGGGATTTCCAAACGATGCGTTTGATTTTTACTGCCGCACGGCGGAAGTCACGAAGGAAGGGCCGTTCGCGCAGGCCCGGGAATTTTACGGGCCGCAGCGCAACAGATACGATGCGCCGGTGCGCATTGCCGAGCGCGAAGGCTGCATGAAGGAATGCATCAGCGGCGTCGCGTTTGCGGATGTCGTCATCAACACGTTCTTCGGTTTTGCCCCATCACTAGACGGAAAAAATCTCCTGGCCGACCCGCAGACGCCACGCCCGTTCACCGGCAAGCTGTTGAACGTGTCTGCACGCGGCAAAAAGGTCACCCTCAGCGCTGGGAGATCAGGCGTTGATTGCTCCCGAAACTGACCCTTGTCACCTATCAAAAAGTTGATTCGCCCCTACGGCCTGAATCGTCGTCATCGGCAGTGGAATTATTGGCAGTGGAATGATAATTTTGCCAGTCATGCGCCGCCAAGTCACAGTCATGCATCGGCACATGAGAAAATGACAAAGTCCAATTACGACAAGTTTCCTTTTGTTGCCGTCCTCAACGCGGCGCATGAGTGTGTCGCTGGTTGGGACCCAATCGCCGCGCAATTGCAGGAGGCGATTGCCAAGACCCGGACGAAAAAGCCGGTTGTGGTCGTTGAATGCCATCCGGGCGTGGACGAACTGGCCGTGATGAACGAGCTTCAGGCTCGTCTCGCGCCGCAACTCCCGATTCACGCGGCGGAGGCCTATCATTTGCCGGAAAAGATCGACAAGCTCGTTGCTCCGTTTCTCGGCGGTGACGATCCCGTGTCCGGCCACGTTTGCCCTTTGCTCGTGACCTTTTTTGACGCCGACCCCTTTTGGCGT
>Ga0247670_1000098_pt1 | contig 28159 bp, 22 predicted proteins | sample CNK11_metaG_FD_183042 | JGI IMG/M metagenome (GOLD analysis project Ga0247670, IMG submission 183042) | Soil microbial communities from Purdue University Martell Research Forest, Indiana, United States - CNK11 | ecosystem: Environmental > Terrestrial > Soil > Temperate forest > Bulk soil...
AAAATCCGCTGCGCAAAAAGCTGGCGGCGAATCTGGAGGACTGGCCGTATCAGGGATGGATCCACGACCTCCACTGGTAAGGACGACGTCGTCCCATTCCTCCTCCCCGCTTTTCCGAAATGAATGGGACGTGGTGTAACGCGTCCTTGCCACGTTGGTAAGGACGCGTTCCACCGCGTCCCTCACTTCATTCACCTCTTTCAAAATGAATGGGACGATGTGGAAATCGTCCCTACCAATGCTTAGAACCGCACCCCGAAGCCGACCGTGAGATAATAATCACTGTTTTGCGGAATTTCACCATCCGACCGGGCCTGGGGATTTTGCAGATAATCCCAGATGAACGACACGTCCAGGTTCAGGTGACGTTTGATTTCAAATTCCAGCGTGGACACGGAGTGATGGGTGTATTGCCCCGCGTCTTTCTTGGTGAAAATGCTCTGCCACGACTGTTTGAGCGTCAGACGCCGGGTGAGGTCGTATTTGAAGTTTGAATTCAGCACGGCCACCGGTGCGCTTGCGCTGTCGGACTCATTGGTCTCCACCGTTGAAAACTTTGTGTATTGATAACTGGGGCCGGCGGACACAATCCATTCGAGATCGTTGCGGTCAAAAATGTAGTAACCCGCCCCCACGCCGGCAGTGATGCGATACGAGATGTTGGCCAGCGAATCATGATAGTATTCCAATTGCACGGGCCGGATGAACCAATCCTGGTTCAGCCGGATGTCGTAGATCGCGTTGACGCGATCGTTGTTCGCGCTTTGAACATTGTTCACCTGGCTGTAATTGCCGAGGTAATCAAAGAGCAGCGTGGTGTTGGGCGTCCGCCGGGCCAGTTCCGCGCTGGTGCTGAGCGTGGTCTGGTCGTTGTTGCCGGACTGGAGGCTCAACGCCAGGTTGAGATTTCCCGACCAGTTGTTAATTCCCGTCTTGCCGCCGCTGGGCGTGATGCCCATGAGCAAATCCCGATGCAGACTCAGCGGCTCGGGCCCGATGACCGAGACCAGATCATTGCTGATCACGACCCGTCCATAGGCCGGTTTCTGATCCTCAAATTGCGTGAACATGCGGTGCGCCGTATAGAGCTTGCTGACATCCTTCAGCTTCAGCGTCTGCTCATCCATTTCGTCGCTGTCAAACTCGACCTCTTTTTTTTGGACATACTTGAGCTGGCCGCGCAGCCATTCGCCTGACTTGAGCTGAACCCAGTCGGAACCGTCATGGCCGACGCCGGGCGGTTTCCAGGAAATCGTGTTGGCCGGCGCGTTGGTGGCTGCGACTGAAGCAATCGTCGCATTCGTCACTGAAATCGAAAGTGTTCTCTGAAGTTCGCGGATTTTGGTTCGGGGAAAAGTCAATCGCCCGGCGAGTTCCGAATCGAACACCACCGTGTTGGTCGTCTGCTCAATCACCGTGCCGACGAAACGCTCGCCGTTCGTGCCAGTCAACACGTCGGCGCGGACCGGCAGCGGCACCAGTTTGACGGCAGCCAAAATGAAAGCGCCCGCGATCAAGCGGTAATATTTGGCGTCATTCATAACAGGCGATTCCTTCCGCTGGACACACCCCCCGCCCGGTCATGGCGGCGGATGTGCGGAAGGTATCAATCTCTGTGAATACATCCAGCCCGGATTGTGAACTCTGGAATAACGATGGTCAGAACACGATGCCGAGCTTCACCCGGAGGTAATCGCCCTTAAGACGTTCAGTGTTACGGCGAAATTAAACAAAAAAAAGAACGGCGGGAATAAAAACCCTCACCATTCCAAACTCCACCGTCAATCTGTCCGGTTCAAAACCGGGAGGCGACCATGGCCGCCCCTGGGTTGACACCGTTCACCGGGTCACGGTGGTGTGCATCTGTTCCAATTGTTCATACGCCTTCATGCCGGCGTATTGGAGCGAGCCGAAGTTGTATTGGAACGCCAGACCGAAGGAATAGCCGCCGCGTCCTTCCTGGCGCATCGCCTCGAAGCCGTAGCCGAACAGGGACATGACTTTCCAGCGCTGGCTGGGGGCGGTGTAGCCGACGCCGGCACCGACGCCGGAGTTGAACGCGCCGGGCTGGCCGGTGCCATCCACATAGTCCACCAACGCCGCCGCGCCCATGCCGATGAGCGACCACTGTTGTTCGCTGCCGAACGGGACGGTGTAAAGCCCGTAGGCCAGACCATAGGATTTGGCCGAAAGTTCCCCGTCGTAATAACCCGGGATCAACAGCGGAAACTCCTTGGTGTAGGGCAGCACGCCCCCCAGACGATAAGCACTCAACCGGTCCGCGTTGATCGTCCCCCCGCCCTGCAGGCTGGCCACGATGTAATTTTTCGATTCCAGCGTCGTGTAGTTCAACTGGGCCCGGGCGAAGAAACGCTGGCTGACCCGCTCGAGTTCCCGGTCATTGCCGAAACCGTAACCGCCGGGGGCGGTGCGCTGGTCCACTTCATACCAGCCGGAAATTTCCATGCCCAGCACCGGGCCGAGCATCGGCTCCTTGCCGCCCCAGCGCAATCCGGTGCGGTAGGTGACGAACGGCTGGTTTTCGGGCAGGATGAATGGCGTGCCGGAATTATTTTTGAAAGTGGCGGTGGCGTCCGTCTTGTCAAAGGATTCGTAATTCAGCCGGGCGCGCAGCATGCCGTTCAGGGGAATGTGCTGGTCGGGGTTGAACAGGTGATAGACGCTCAGGCTGCCACCGCCGCCGTTGCCGTCGAACGACTGGTCTTGAAACCACTGGCCGTGGTCCACTTCCTGATAGTTGTTGGCAAACAGGCCGCCAAAAAAGCCCACTCCCAGGTCCGTGTGCTCACCCAGCAAGTGTTGGAAGCCCAGTTCGTTGTCCATATAGCCGGGCGCGATGACCAGGCGCAGCACTTGGTTGGTCGTCGGCACGTTGACCATGTTCCAATAATAAAACGCGTAGGCGCCCAGCGGACCGCTGTCCGTCAGCGAGGTGTTGGCCCCCAGGTGCAGCAATTGCCGCGGCGCCGGATCAATCTGCGCCGACGCCGGCAGGGCGGCCAGCAGCAGGCCGGCGAGCCCCGCCAGCAGGCGCGCAGGCCGGGTTGACTGGAATGATTGTCTTGGTGTGTTCATAGTTTTCATATGAATTTCGTTTGAGGTTTTATTCCGCTTTTATTTTGGGTGATGCGGAGTTGGTTCAGATTTTGTGACCTCTGCAACACGCGTGGCGGCGACGCCCCCGTCGCCGGGCACATGTGTTTTTTCAACGATTTCAATCCGTCGCGCAAGCGACGAGGCGGCGCTTCTACTCTGTTGCCGAGGCCTCATTTTATTTATAAACAACTATGGTTTCATTTCCGCTTCGGAACGGATCGCGGCAGCGATGTCGCTGCTGATTTTGGCGAGGGCGCGGCTGTGCGCGGCGGCCAGGGCATCGAAGGTGTCCGCCGCGACCGTTTCGTCCGCGACCGTGCGGCCGGAAAGCGAAACGCCGCCGGCCGATTTGCAGACCACCCACACGGCCTCGATCTGCGCGGACTTTCCGGGCACCGACGCGAACTTCTGAATGTCCAGGGTCACGTGATACTCGGGACTAAAATTCGCCAGCGGCACCGCCGCCACGCGCGGGGTTCCCAGCAGCACGCCCAGATCGCCGGCAATGACGCGCGTGATGTTCTCATTCAACGGCGCGGCCCAGCGGTTGAATTCATCCACGGCCACGCGGTTCGGCGCGACCTGCACCGTGAACTGCGGCCGGTCCACTTCCGCCGGAACGGTGACCGGCCCGACGGCCACGGCATAATTTGCGGCGGACGTGCCGTCGCCCTTGGCCGTGGAATTGAGCGTGTAGAACCGCGATGGCGACGAGGCGCAACCAGCGGCAAAAACCGCGACGACGGCGATGGCGATGAACTGCAGGAAATGTTTTTTCATGGTTTTGCCTCTCCGGGTTTGCCGCGAATCAGCGCCTCGGGATGACGTTCGAGATAGTCGGCCAGCACGCGCAAGGACCGCGCCGCGCCGCCGCCCTGCTGGAGCAGGTTGTTCAACTCGGCGTTGAACAGGGAGTCCGGCGCGATGAGCGTGCCGGCGTTATTGAGCAATCGATCCGCATTGGTCAGCGCGCCGCGCGTGGTGCCGAGGGTCTTGTCCAGACTCAGCATCAGGCTGTTGGCGTTGGTCAGCGTGCCGCGCGTGCTGGTGACCGTCTTGTCGAGGTTCTTGAGCAGTCTGCCGACACTGTCTTCAATCGCCTCGATCGAACCGGATTTGGTCGGCAGTTGCACCGGATTCTGCGACCAGTCCAAAGCGACCGGCGGCTCGTCCGGAAACATATCAATGGCCACATACAAAGACCCGCTGATCAGGTTGCCGGTTTTCAACTGGGCGCACAGTCCGTGCGCGACCAGCGTATCCATGACATACCGGTTGTTTTTGACGGCGTTGTCGCCATCCGGAAGACTGCGATACTTGACGCCGTATCGCGCCGGGTCCACCGACACGATCACCGGCACGGTGAACTCAACCTTCTGCGCATCGAATTGCGGGTTGATTTCCGTGACCTCGCCGATGGTGATGCCGTCCATGACCACCGGGGCGCCGACTTCCAGCCCGCGGACGGATTGTTTGAACACGAGCAGATAGTTGTGCGGATCGCGGGCCGATGGACGGAAAGCGACGGCGCGCTCGCCGAATAAATCATAAGTGGCGCCCGCCTCCGCCGGTGGCAAAGGCGAATCGCGCGGCGGCGTCTCAAACGCGATGCCGCCCGCCAGGATGGACATGACCGACTCGGTCTGAACATGCAGACCGCTCGCGGACAGGGTTACGTCCACCCCGCTTGCGTTCCAGAACCGCGTGTCGGGGGTGACGTATTGATCATAGGGAGCCTGCACGAAAATTTTCACGTTCAAGAATTGCCCCCCCTTGTCGAGTTCGTAGGACACGACCTGCCCCGCCTGCAACTGCCGGTAGTAAATTGGCGTGCCCTCGCCGAGCGAGCCCAGTTCCGGAGTCTTCAGCATGAAAATCTTGCCGGGCACATCCCCCGTCAGCGGCGGCGATTCGAGCGCGATGAATCTCCGTTCACTTTCCTTTGACTCGCCGAGCTGCACACCGATGTAGTAGCCCGAAATCAACGTGCCCAACCCGGTGACATTCAGGCCGGAGACGCGCGGCTTGACGACCCAAAACTTCAAGTCCTTCACAAGAAATTCTTTTGTCTTGGGAGTCATCGCCGCCGTGGCGATGACGTGCTTGTGATCGTCCGCGAGCTTGATCGCCGTCAGCTTGCCGATTTCCAGGCCGTCGTATTCAATCTTGGTCTTGTTGGCTTCCAGGCCTTCACCCGTCGAGAAGACGATGGTGATTTCCGGCCCCTGGTTCAGGATGCGCGTGACGGCGATCCACACGCCGGCGGCGGCAGCGACGATGGGGATGACCCAGACAAGCGAGAGGCGCGTGCGTTTTTTGGGGACGGTTTTGGACTCGGCAACCTTTGAAAATTGGTCGTTGTCAGGCATGTTGCACCTCGCGTTTCATTTCTTTAGCACCGGCGGAATCCCAAATCAGCCGCGGATCGAACGATTCCACCGCGAGCATAGTCAGCACCACCACCGCTGCAAAGAACAATAATCCCGGCCCCGGCGCCACCGACATGAGCGGCTGCAACTGGATGAGCGCCACCGTGAAGGTGTCCACGAACACGTCCACCATGGACCAGCGGCCGATGATCTCCACCATCCGGTAAAGCCGGACGCGCTGCTGGTTGTTTTCCATCGAGCCGCGTTTGATGGTGAAGACCAGGTAAAACAACGCCAGGATTTTCGCGCTGGGAATCATGATGCTGGCGAACAGCACGATGAGCGACAGCGGCCAGCCCGTGGGCGACCACAACAGCACAACCCCCTGCAGGATCGTGTCTGACTCGCTGCCGCCGGACGTCGTGGTCTTCATCACCGGCAGCAGGTTGGCCGGAATGTAGCAGGCCGACGCTGCGATCAAATAAGCCAGCGTGCGCTCCAGGCTGGCGGGCTTGCGAAACTCAATCTTCTCGTCGCAGCGCGGGCAGCGCCCTTCGTGCGCGCCGGGCGCGGGACGGGACAGCAGGCCGCAGCCCTCGCAGGACTGCAAGCCATGCGCCATCGCGGTGGGATTTGATTCGCTCATGGCGTCACCTCCCCCATTTGTTTGGTGGCATCGGAGCGACGCGCCTCCTCCTCCGCCCACTCGATCCGCTGCCACACTTCGCGTGGATCAAAGCTCGACTGGATGGCGGCGAGCAGAATCACCAGCGCGAACAGCGCGAAAAACGCCTCGCCCATGATGATCGAGGCGTATTCCGCGATCTTCGTCAGCGACACCAGCACACCGAGCAGCATCACCTCAATCATGCTCCAGGTGCGGGTGAAATTCAGGTTTCTCAGGAACAGTCCCACCCAGAAGGGCGGACGTTCACGCTGGCAGCCAATCGTGATCAGCAGCAGAAACGCGATCTGCAACCCAGGCGAGAGGACCGCCGCGAAGAGCACCAGCACGGCGACGAGCTGGTCTCCGTCACGCCAGAGTTGTTCCGCGCCGCCAATCACCGTGGTGAACGCCTCGCGCCCGACGGCATGCAGCCCCAGCATCGGGACGGCATTGGCGATGATGTAAAGCACCAGCGCCGCCAGCGTCAGCGCCAGCGTCCGGTTATGCGAATCCGGCTTGTGCCGCCACAGTTCCTTGTCGCAGCGCGGACAGCGCACCGAGGCGCCGGCCGGCACTTCGGGGATGCGTTGCAACAGGTCGCAGTCCTGGCAGGCGACGATGGACGCGTCGGCCAGCGGCCGGTTGCAGTCAGCATGTTGATTTTGGATCTGCAAAATTATTTGTCCTTCACGCAGCGGAAGCCGACGTGATTGCTGCCGGTGTCCACGTCCCCCTTGCCGCGCGTCCCCAGCATGTAACGCGTGCAATATTGGTCCGTGCACAGGAAGGAACCGCCGCGATGCACCCTTTGAGGCTGGTCATCGCCGGGATTGTAGCTGGAAGCCGGGCCCTGCGGATTGCGCACCACCGCGCCGCCGCCCGCCAGCTTGAGCCGCGCATAATAGTCGGGTCGATACCAGTCGCTGCACCATTGCCAGACATTGCCGGCCATGTCGTAAAGTCCGTAGCCGTTCGGCGGAAATTGCGCCACCGGCGCGATGCCCGCGAAACCGTCTTCGCCCGTGTCCTTCACGGGGAACTTGCCCTCGTAAATGTTCGCCATCCATTTGCCGCCGGGTTTCAATTCATCGCCCCAGAAAAATGTTTTACCGGCCTGGCCGCCGCGCGCCGCGAATTCCCATTCCGCCTCCGTCGGCAGCCGTTTGCCCGCCCACTTCGCATAAGCCGCCGCATCGGCGTAGGCGACCTGCACCACGGGATAATTTCCCCTGCCCTTGAGGTCGCTGTCCGGGCCGGTGGGATGACGCCAGTTCGCGCCGCGCACGTAGTTCCACCATTGAAAATAGTCGTTCAACGGCACGGCATTCGTCGTGGGCGTGAACACCGTGGAACCGGCGACGAGATTTTCCGGCGGCGCGGTGGGGAACTGTTCCTGCGTCGGCGCGATCTCTGCGATCGTCTTGTAACCGGTGGCCTTGACGAATTTCTCAAACTCGTCGTTGGTCACGTCGGTTTTGTCCATCCAGAACCCGTCCACATAAACGCGGTGGATCGGCTGCGAGTCCTGCACCGACTGAATCGTGGCGATGGTGCAGATGCCGTCGTTCGGCGTCAGGCAGCCCATGGAGAATTCGCCGCCGGGAATCCACACCATGCCGGCGGGTGCGTTCGTCGGCGCGGGCGCGGGGTTCGGGATCGTGGGCGCGAACGGCGAAGCGCGGGTGACGGGGGCAGCCTCGTCCGCAGCGCCCGCCGATGAAATCCAGCCCGCGCTCAACGCGAACATGGCGAGCCAGGCAAAAATGGTTCCGTTTAATTTCATTGATTTATCGTTCGCTGGTGAATTCGCGGGCGGTTAAAGACAAATGCTGAAAGCTGAAAGTCCGAGCCGGACTGGCCACGAAAACTGAAACGAAAACAGCCGGTTTGCTGGTCATGCGTCATTTCAGCGTTTCAGTTTTTGGCATTTCAGTTTTGTTCAACCGCCCGCGAATTCACCATCGAGCCTGCCGGTTAAAATTTGAATGTCGCCGCGATCAGCGCACCATTAAAGATTACGTTCACGCCGTTCTTGTGCTCGCCGCTGCCCTTCGAGGCATCCAGACCCACGGCCTTGTAACCGGCCGAGAGGCTGAACCACTTGACGAAATCGTAAGTCGCCATGCCCGTGGCCGACCAATCGAGGGTCGCCTGGCTGTCCGACATGCCGAACCCGCCGATGTCACCGGCAAGATCCAGATGAAACTTTTTGGTGAAGTATTGGCTGGCGCGCAGGCCGATCACCGGGTCCTCCAGATTCTGATAGTTGCTGCCGTTCAAGAGGACGTTGCCGCCCGAATCCTTGATCAACAGGGTGGTGCGCGTATACCAGTAGCGGAGACCGAGCGTGCCCTGAAGCGTGAAGGGACAATCCGAAATCGTCTTGACCAGGACGTAAGAGATGCCGGCGTCGGCCAGGACAAATTCCAGTCCGAAGTTCGCTTTCGCGCCGGTCCGTGCCTTGACGTCCCCCGAGAACTTCATATAACCGACGTCGCCGAAGATGCCGAACTTTCCCTTTTGCGCCTGGAGGCCCAGCGCAAAGGAGGCGTCCAGATGATCCTTCAGTTGATCAAAGCTGATGTCCACGTCCCGCTGCACGCCCCGGATCGTGGCGTTCCCGTTGATTTGCGGAGCCCAGAGCGGAACGATGACGCCGAATTGCCACGGCTCTTCATCCATCGTGTCGGTCGGAGCCATCGTGGGCGACGCGACCTCGGCTGCCGTTGGAATTGAGGCTGGCGTGGTGCCCGTGTCGTCGGCGCGCGCCGTGGTGATGACCGAGGCCAGCGCGCCAATGAGGGCGGTGGCCAGGAGGTTTTGTTGATGTTTCGTTTTCATGGATTTGTTTTGAGTTTATACAAGAGTGCGGTTGCAGAAGAACAGAAAAGAATCCAGCGTTGACCCCGCTGCCACTGGTTGTTGCTGGTTTTCATGTTGTTTGTTTTTCGCTGGTGAAGTCATTTGTCAGGCGTCAGGAAACGGCTCAATACCAGTCCGGCTCGTCCAGGCCATCCCATCCGTCCCACCCAGCCCAGTCCATTTCATTGACCTCGACCACCTGGACGGTGGCCGGCGGCGAGCCGGCGTTTTCGGAGTTGAGTTTTTGGATGCGGCGATCCCGCAGATAAACTTGATACTGTTTGGGGCCGCCAACGTAGGCCTGATTGTTCTGCAGAGCCGGCAGGATGTAAAACGGCTTCCCCGCCACCATGACCCGCGTGACGGTGTCCGCCGGCAGCTGCCGGAGCCGGGCCAGTTGTGCCGGTTTGGTTGGAGTAATGACTTTAAAACCGGCGGCCACGGCAACGTTTTCCCGGTCGATCAACGTGTTGCCGCTGACGCAGCCCACGGCCAGCACGGCGAGCGCGAGGGTGATGAGGAATTTACAGGCGGTTGGAATCAGGTTCATGGCTTTAGTTTTTCAGAAGAGAACCAGAAGCAAGCCGGGAACGCAAGGCCGTCTCGCACAGCTCACGCCGCGGCCTGCCGCCGGTCTGAGGATAACAACTCATAAGGTGGCTTCCCCGTTATTTTTTCGGGAACAGAAAGGTGACGGTGAAGCGCAGGCCCCAGTCCGGTCCGCCGTCGGGTTTGTTGACGTAGTAGCGGTAGCCGGCCTGGAAGGCAACGGGCAACTTGCCGATCTTCACCAACTGCTGAACCATGAAGTTCATCGGCACGGTTGCCTGATTCGCTTCCCAGTCGTAAGTGGTCTCGGTGTTCACCGCGAACGTCGTATAGGTCTTCGTGGTGAAGGAGACGAACGGTTGCAGGTAGGTGGCGTTGACCTCCACGCGATCCTGCTGGCCGGCGAACGACCAGATCTGGTTGGCCAGAATGCCGTAGGTGAAACCATGTTGCTGTTGCAACGCCACGATGGTCGGGCCCGCGCCCCATTTGCCGCTGCCCAATTCCTCCTCGGTGGCGGTCGGATAAAAACCCACCGGGCCGGCGCCCAGAATCCAGCCATCCACCGGGGCCTTCGGCGAGAAGAAAAAACTCTGCGTGGTGTCGCCCAGACCGGCATGGCTTTCGCCCAGACCATTCGGTGCCTTCGGATTATTGACCAGCGCCTCCTGATAGATCACCGGCAGGATGGTGCGGAGGATGAGATTCCAATCCTCGCTGATGGAAATCGGCACGACCGGCTGGATGTTGCAGGTGTATTTCATCGCGTTGGCCGGGCCGATGCCGAAATCCCAGTTGTTCTGAAGCGGCACGCTGATGAGCGCGGCGACGGGGTTCTGGAGTTTCTTGGCCAGATCGGCCTCCTGATCCGTCGCATCGGCGGACGCCGGAGCCGCATCCTTCGTCGGCTCGACTGAGAGCGGCTGCAGCTCGGAACGGACATCCTGCGCCGGAGAATTGAAGGCAGCCATTGCCGACACGGTGAGCGCCGACACTGAAGCAAGTAGGAAGCGATACGGTTTATCAGTTTTCATGGTTGTATTTGAAGTCTATGGTTTCGGATCACGATCGCGAGTTGTTTGCCTGAATTGGCTCTCCGGGACGCAACCGCCCGGTTCGACTTTCTTCCAAAACCTGGCGTCCAAAAAAGCATATAAATCCAGGATTCGAAATCAAAACGGCATCGGGTAAAGCCAGTTCAACCACGAGTAGCTGCGGATGCCGATACGCCGCATGGCGGCCCACCCGCCGTGCATGCCGCTGGTGTAAATCGCCGCCGCGCCCTGCGCGCCGATGGGAAACTTCGACTGGTCTGCGTCGTCGAAAACAATCTTCACGGCGTATTGGCCCTGTGGCTTCTCCGGTGGCGGCGGTTCAAAGTTCGGCAGCGTGCCGCTCGGGAGCAGTTGACCCACACTGTTGACTTTCCAGATGGCTTCAACCTTCGCGGGAAAAATCTGGCCGGGATACATGTTCAACGCCACTTCCACCGGCTGGCCGTTGGTGACATACTTCAAACTCTCCTGGTTGTAATTGGCGAGCAGGTAACGCCCCTCGTCGCAGATGAAAGACGCGATGGCGCCAGCACGATAGTCCCCCGCCACCATGCCGGGCCGCACCTGGAGATTGACGACGCGGCCATCCTCGGGCGCGACCATCGTGGTGTTGTCGAGATAGTATTGCGCCTGCGCCACTTGGGCCTGCACGGCGGCGACCGTGGTGTTCTCGCCGTTGATCTGCGACGCATACTTGAGTTTTGCCCGCGCGACATCGGCTGCGGCTTCCAGCACGGAGGCTTCATCCACCTGCAATTGAATCGCCCACTTCTCGACTTCTTCCTTGGTTCCGGCCTGGGTGCGCGCGAGGTTCTCGGCGACCTGCTTCTGATACCTGGCAAACGCCACTTCGTTGGTTGCCTTGGCCAGGGTTTGCTCGGCCACCTTCACGTCGGCACCCAGGACTTGAACCTGTTGCTTCGCCGCCGCAAGCTGGGCTTCGAGCTGTTGCACCTGATATTCGTAAGGGCGGCGGTCGAACTGAAACAACGGCTGGCCTTTTTTCACCGGCACGTCCGGCTCAACCAGGACGGCCGTCACGAGGGTTGGTTCGCTCAAGCGCGGCGTGAGCTGGATGGTGTGTTGAATGACCCGCGCGTCGTGTGACGCGGGCGTCATGAACCGCAGGCCGATCATGAAGATGAACAACACATGCAGGAAGATGAACACCGACACCAGCGCCCAGGCGGCACTGAATTTCAGCCACTTGAATTTGAAGAAGATCAGCCAGACAAACAGGATGAATCCGACTGTGAGTGTGATGGCGAAAAGCATACGCGGTTCCTTTAGGTTGGCGGATGGCCGCCCGGCGCGGGCTTCGCCTCCGGCTCCGGTTTGTTTGGCTCCGCAACTTTCGCTGCCGGCGGCTGGGTTTTGCCCGTGAGCCGGGCGATGTCATCATCAATGGCCCTGGCTTCCTGCGGCGGAAAACGGCGGATGTCCACGATGTCGGTGGGTTTGAACGCCCAGATGAACGCCTGAATCCACGGCACCGCTGCCAGGAAACCGGCGTAGCCCATGATCTGCACCGCCTCGGCATCCGGATGCTTGCGGGCGATGGCGATGCGCCCCGGCAGTCCGGCCAGCCAGACCAGAAAGAACAGACCGGTCATGACACACACCAGCAGCACGAGAAACGTGGCGTAGTCCCAGAAATCAAGTTTGAAACCAAGTAGAGTTTCCATAGTTTTGTTGTGTTGTAGTTAACCGGCAAATTGAGCCGACGCGCAGGCCATCCGTGCAACCTCGCGCTCCGTGATGATACCCAGCACGGGATTCTTCGTCGAATCCAAATCCGGCAGCACCAGGGCAACGCGGGCCCCGGACTGATGCAAGGCACGCAGCACTTCGCTCATGCGCGCTTGCGCCCGCACCGTCACGAAATCGTTGGTCGAAAGCGTCGCCATGTCCGGGACCGGCCAGGAGCGGAAGACTCCGCGAACCTTGTTTTCCGAACCCATCACGATAACCATCTTCCCGCTGGCCAGCGCCGCCCGCACCGCGACTTCGTTCCCGGCCTCGCTTTCAGAAAGAACCTGGAAGTCCGGCGACATCACGTGCCGGCTTTGCCGCTCGCCATCCCACGCCTGCAATCCTTGCGGCACGACATGGCCGCGCCGCTGCAGTTTGAGTGTGTAGATCGTGGCCGGGAGCAACCATTGGCGCACGGCGGTCGCCAGCGCGACGGTAAGGATCACCGGCAGTATGACCGTGTAGTCCCGCGTCATCTCGAATGTCATGATCGTCGCGGTCAACACCGCACCGGTGGTGCCGCCAACCATCGCCGCCATGCCGGCGATGGCGAAATGCACCGGGTTCAATCCCAGGCCGGGCATCACTGAATTCACCACCCCGCTGAAGCCGGCTCCCAGGGCGGCCCCGATAAACATGCAGGGCGAGAAAACTCCGCCCGACGCGCCCGAACCCAGTGTGAGGCAGGTGGCCAGAAGTTTGAGCGTTCCCAGTAACAGGAGAAATCCTGCCGCCGTCAGACCACCGTTCAGAATGTCCATGATGGTGGCGTAGCCGACGCCTTCCAGGTAGTAGTGATTTGGCTGGCCAAAAACGGACGCCGAACAGGTGATGAAACCATACATCATCAGACCCATCAACAGCATCCCGGTCATGTGCCGCGTGTAATAGTTACCCGGCATCCGGTCGAACAGATCCTCGAACCAATAAATGCTGCGCGTCGTCAACCAGGCCACGAGTCCCATGAGCAAACCAAACGCAACGAATCCGACGAGCGACGCGCCCGGGCCTTCCACCTGCGCGATCGCCGGAACGTTGAACGATGGGAAAATCCCGAAGTAGCACCGTCCGATGGTGGTGGCCGTGACGCACGCAATCCCCACACACAGCAGACTGAGAGGGTAGATGCAAACCAGCATCAGCTCGGCTGCGAATACGATGCCGCCAATGGGTGTGTCGAACGTGGCCGCAATGCCGCCGCCCGCACCGGCGGCGATCAAGATGACGCGCTGTCGCACGGGCATTGGCAGCCACTGGCCGAGAACCGAACCAAACGTGGAACCAATCTGAATGATCGGCCCCTCGCGTCCCACCGATCCGCCGCTGCCGATCGAGAGGGCCGAGGCCAGCGACTTGACGGCCGCCACGACGGGCCGGATTTTTCCATCGTGATAATGGATCGCATCCAACACCTCGGGAACGCCGTGACCTTTGGCTTCCGGCGCGAACGTCTTCACCAGCCAGGCCACGCCGATCGCTCCCACCACCGGCACCGCGATGACCCAGGTGCCCCAGGGCGAAGCGGCGGTGTGAAGATTCGCATCGTAGTCGAACGAGAAGTAACCGAGGAAAAGCAGATTGTGAAACCCGCCGATCAACGCGCGGAACAGCACCGCTCCAAAGCCGGCGACCAGACCGACAGCCAGTGAAGCCAGCACCATCACCCAAGCGGCGTTGGGTTTCGGTTCACTGGTTGGCGTTGCGTCTTCCATGTCATTTCTCGAACGCAAAGATTTGTTTCCAATCGTTCTTCATACTGATGACCGTCCAGCCATCCTTCTTCGCTTCGTCGTAGAGCGCTTGGGTGAACATCCCGACTTTCGTATCGGGCAATCCCGTCGCGGGACCATAGGCATATTCGCGGGTGGCATCGTCGTGCAATACCAGCATGCACAAACGCGCGCCGTCACCGGCCTTGGTATATTCCAGCATCTGCTGGTCGCCGGTGGAATTGCCAAACGCCGCGTGCGGCCGGCGGCCGATCATGAGGTGAATGCCTTCCGGTTTGCCCGCGTCGTTGTCGTTGAGCACCAGTTTGGGTTCCTTGGTGAGCATCGGTTTGCCGTTCTTGTCATAGCCATATTTCGACGCCAGCGCGCTACCGACGACCTGTTCCGGCGGAACGCCGTAAGTCTGCTCAGCATACACGCGCACAAAATCCTGGCCGCCGCCGGTGACGATGTAGGTCTTGTAACCATTCGCGCGGAGATATTTCAACGCCTCCTGCATCGGCAGGTAGGTGAGTTCGGTGTAAGGTTTCTTCCAGCGCGGATCCTTGGCTTCGGCGAGCCATTGCTTGGCCTCGGCTTGAAACTGTTCGGTGTCCATGCCGGTGAGCGTGGCGACCGCGATTTTTTCCAGATCACCCATCGAGAGTTTCGCGATGGCTTCGCGGTCGCCGGAGATGACCGTCTTGAACGGCTCGACATTTTTCAACTCCGGCTTCGCCTTCACGAGCGCGCCGACCCGATAGAAGCAATACATCAACTGGCTGTAAGCGGGATGCTCCACCCAGAGTGTGCCGTCCTGATCGAAGGTGGCGATGCGTTCTTCCGGCGGGACAAAATTTGCGCCGCCGGTTTCCGTGGTCTTCTTCACAAAGTCCACGATGGCCGATTTCGCCGCGCCGTCGTTCCACGAGGGCAACGGGTCCTGGGCGCAAGCGATGGTGATGTGGCCGGCGATGACAATCGCCAACATGGTCAATGTGCTACGGATGGATTCAGGTTTTGTTTTCATAAATGATTTTATTTCGGGAAAAGAAACGTGAGGGTGAAATGCAGCCCCCGGTCAAAATCGAATTGCGCATGTGAATGTTATCGGAAACGAGTTGAGCATTGACCGGGCTTAAATGGCTCATGGTTTCAGGTCGATTTGTTTGAGCTTCTTCGCCGCCGTCCCGTAGGGGCCGAGGTGATAGACCGCCGCGCCCGCCGGCGAGAACGTGAAGTTCTCAAACGGTTCGGCCAGCATTTTGTCCAGATATTCCCTGGTCGCGAGGCCGGTGGTGACGTGCGGCTCGTAATGCTCGCCGGAATGTTCCGGGACAAATATCTCGACGTATTTTATCAGCAATGGGTTGACACCCGGATCTTCGGGCATGACGAACGCAGCCGACGTGCCCGTTTTGACCGTGAGCGGAGCCACTGCGTCAATCACATCCTGTTGCACTTTCAGCAATTGGGGCGTCGGCTTGATGACAATGCCCGAGAGGCCAAGTTCCTTGTCCGGGATGTAGTAATATTTGAACGCTTCCAATTTCAAGCTGGTCACGTTGGCGATGGCCTTGCCCGCGGCGGCATACACCTGATCGAGATCCGCCGTGCGGACGAACCGCTGAACCAGCGTGACGTGTGGACGGTGCGAGGCGTCCAGCGCGAAGCCTTTCGGGAATACCCCGCGCAGGCGGGTATTCACAGCGGTCGCCTGCTGGATCATCGTGGCGTCCGGCTCCAAACAGATGTCAATGGCCGTGATGTCGTTCTGATCAGTCGCGGTGGCCGCCGGCTGGGCCGTGGTGCAACCGGTGCCGAGGGTCAGTGCGAGCGCCGCAAAAACGATGAAGGCAATGAATCTGACGGAGTCTGTTTTCATAACTGACTTTCCTTTCTTTAGCCTGTTCATTTGGTTTTGGTTTATTTGACTACCTTGGTTAGTCGTTGGTGAAGTCGCGGGCCGCGCCCGAAAGAACGCAGCCCGCGTGATTCACGAACGAACCAATCGGTTCATCTTGACCTCTCGACGGCCTACTGCCCTTCGTGGGCTTTCATCGCCGCATCGATCTTCGCCTTGATCTCCGAAAGATTAAAGGAAGCCGGGTCTTGCATCGGCGGGTAGTCAATCGCCGTCATCGCCAGTTTGCCAACGAACTGCTGGACTTGGACAAACCGCCAGAATTCCCGGGCGAAGAAGTCGTTCCCGTAGCCAAACGCACCGGTCAGAGCGGTTTCTCCGGCAATCGTGGGGAAGCGCTCGAAGGGATCCTGCCGGAGGTTCACAATAGTGGGCATATCGGTCGTGGTTTTCGGGCCAGGCCAGCCCATGGGCTGAATATAGAACTGGAACTTGAAGTCATCCACGCGCAGGGCGCCGAGCTGTGCCCCGCCGAAGTAGAAGATCTCGCGGCGTGTCGAGGGTCCTTTTCCCTCCAGCAACGCCATCTGGTCGTAACCATCGAGGTGATTCTTGTAGGTCCGGTCGCCGAGTTTCACACCCTTGAGAAGCTGGTCGGTGATGTTGGGATTGCCAGCGGCAGTAAGAAGCGTCGGGAACCAGTCGAGGCCGGAGAAGATTCCGTTCTCAACCGTCCCCGGCTTGATGTGGCCCGGCCAGCGGGCGATGCAAGGCACGCGGAAGCCGCCTTCGTAGGTGGTTCCTTTCTGGCCTTTGAACGGCGTGTTCGCGCCGTCAGGCCAGGTAAACGTCTCAGCTCCGTTGTCAGTCGAGAAGATGACGATGGTGTTGTCGGCCTCGCCGATGTCGTCCAAGTGCTTCATCAGCGCGCCGATGCTGTCATCCATCTGCTGCATGCCGGCTTCTTCCAGTCCGTAGTTCGACTCGGAGTTCTGCATGGAGCTGTATTTCTTGGAGAGGAATGTCCATACATGCATGCGCGTGGTGTTGTGCCAGACGAAGAAAGGCTTCCCATCCTTCTTGGCCTTGTCCATGAAATCGCAGGATGACTTGACCAGCACCTCGTCAAAGGTCGTCATGTCATACTTCGCCTTTAGGAACGGCAGGTCGTGCATGTTCGGCACATTCGACATGTCCGGAAACGGCGGCAGCGGGCCTTCATCCACGACCTTCTGCTTGCCAATCTTTCCCCAGCGCGGCATCTCCGTCGGGTCATCCTTATCGGTCGCCCAGCAGTGCACGAGGCTGCGCGGGCCGTATTTGTCGTAGTAGGCCTCGTCCACTGGGAACGAATACCAATACGGGTCCGACATCGCATCGAGGTGATAGAGATAACCAAAGAACTCGTCGAAGCCGTGCAACGTCGGCAGGAACTTGTTCAGATCACCGAGGTGATTCTTGCCGAATTGTCCGGTTTCATAACCGAGCGCCTTGAGCGCCGTCGCGATGGTGCAAGCTTGCGCCGGCATGCCCACATCAGCGCCCGCCTGGCCGACGGTGGTCAGTCCCGTGCGCAGCGGAAGTTCGCCCGTGATAAAGTTGGCGCGGCCCGCCGTGCAACTGGCCTCGGCGTAATAGTCCGTGAACCGCATGCCTTGCGCCGCCAATTTGTCGAGGTTCGGTGTCTTGCCCGACATGATGCCCTGATGATAGGCGCCGATGTTAAACCATCCTACGTCATCACCCATGATGAAGAGGATGTTGGGTTTCTTGTCCGCCGCCTGACCGGGTGCAACAGCGCACATGAGAGCAGCCGATGTTGTCAGCGCAATCAGACCATATTTCATTAGATGAGTTTTCATACCTTGGTTGATTTGTTTGTTGATTGGACCTCAGCGAGAAGAGGCAGGAATACAGAAGCTCGAAAGGACGCCAGATGTGTTCCACTCTCGTTGAGGGCATTTAAGCACCGGGCGAAAGTTTTGCAAACCTTTCTTGGTTACAACCAAATGCCACATGTTTCGCTAGTGAAATCGCGGGCCAGTGCGAGCCGCATTGGCCACCAGACCGACCCGCGCGTTTCACAATCGAATTACTTTACCTTCTCGATATCGCCGGGCTTCCAGCTCTTGTCGATGGCTGGCTCCTTCGGGCCGTAGAGCCGGAGGATGGCGAAATATCCCTTGCCGGGCACGGTCGCAAGCCAGTTGCCGGCCTTGCCTTCGGGCGCGGTGGGGCCGAGGTAAAGGTCGGTGCTGCCGTCGGCATTCTGCGACGGCTTGTCGCGTGAACCGAGCGAGGGGAACGGTTGGCCGTTGGCGAGACCGGAAGCATTCGAGGCATCGTAGAGCGTCACTGACCAGAACAATGCGGCGGGAATGTTGGCCGGCAGGTTCAGGCGATAGTTGCTGCCACCGGACAAAGGCGTGCCCTCGCCATCGGTAAAGGCAATCACGTAGGCAGCGCCTTTGCCCGCCGTTTTCGAGATCATCCCCGGGCTGATCGAGTAGTAATCAGTGAAGAACCAGATCCGCACGTCCAGATCGAGCCATCCCCCGTCAACTCTCGTCCAGTCCAGATTGAACGGACCACCCGGTTTGGCGGGTGTCCCGTCGGTCATGGGATTGAGCCAGCGACGGTCGGGATACATCTGAAACGAGAGGCCACTCACCTTGGCTTCAAAGCCAATAACGCGGCTCATCTTGTAGCCGGTCTTCGCGGCGCGGTCGAGAATCTCGCGGGTGTGCGCATCGGGACTGAATGGCTGGCCCTTGATGATGCCAAGCGCCGCCAGCCTACCGAGCGAATCGGATTCGGCGAGATTGCTGCCCTCGCTGTCCACAAGTTGCTTGAGGTGGTCAAAGGCGCTGCCGTCGCTAAGGGGCAGCATGTCAGCCGGGACGCCGGAGGCGTCGGGGAACTTCATCGGCTTGGCGGTGGCCTTGCCGTTCAGCGGATAAATCTTCGTCTTTTCAAGATGCTCGACGGCTGGCGTCAGATTCTTCGGGTCCTCATAGAATCCGCGCAGGAAGATGAAGACGTTGTAGGTTCCCGAACGATAGACGTAATAACCTTTCGGCACTTCGCCTTTGTAGCCCGGCGGGAGAATCAGAAACTTGCCGCCCTTGCCCGCGTCGGGTCCAAAAAAGCCAACGTCACCAAAGAACTTGCCGCCTTCCACCGGGATTGGGCGCTGCCAGTAATCCAGCAGGATGCCTTGCAGTCTGGGCGGCGCTTCCATCACCAGCGGACCATCCTTGCCCAGGTCAACGTAGCTCATCGCGTAGAGAACGTCAGAGTTGGGGGTCGTCACGAGGGTCTTGGCGTCGAGTCGTTTCTTCCAGATCGGAAGGACGTTGTAGCCCGCGCCGAAGACTTTTTCCGAGCCGACCTGCATGCCGAGCGTGTTTAGCAACGGCAACGCCCAGAGATAAGTTTGCGTCGCTCGTTGGAAGAGCAGTTCGTCGCGGAGTGTTTGCGCGGTTTCCTTCGTGGGACGGCCTTCCGCGAACGGAAGGTTGGCCAGTTCATCGAAGTGCGCGATCTGCGCCCGTGCCGGTAGGATGCTCGTGATTGTCAGCGTGCCAACGAGTGCGGCGGCGATGAGGTTTTGTTTATATGCGGTTTTCATGTGTTCACCTTTTCCGTTTGAGGGATGAATCACTTCACCTTCTCGACTTGTGGTGGCATCCAGTTGCCGTCGAGCACAGCCTGCTCTGCCCAATAGCAACGGATGTAGAGTGAGAATGTTCCCTTGGGTGCGGGCAGCCAGTTGGATTCCTTGTCCTTGCCGGGGGACTTGTCGCCGGCATAGAGCGTCAAGGAACCGTCCGCGTTGTATTTGAGATTCTTGTCCTTAGTGCCAAGCGAATACCGGCCCAGCGGATTGGGCGTGAACAAGTGATATTCGTTGTAGAGCGTCAACGACCAGAACCCCTTGACCGGCGGCGTCTGACCTTTCGGGAAGGTGATCGTGTAGGAATTCCTGCCGTCGAGTTGCTTTCCTTCGCTGTCATAGTCGCGATAGATGTATTTGGTCTCCTCGGGCTTGTTATCAAACATGTTCGACTTGGCGGTGCCGGCGCGGTTGAGGTAGTCGGTGCCCCACTCCGCGTTGTTCACCGGGGAATTCCAGCCGTTGCCGGCGGAGCGGCCGTTGTATTTCCACTGGAGGAACGGAGCGATGATTTCCTTGTTGGCGGCGACGAAGGATTCCACCAGTGCCTGCCTGGTCGCCGGGTCCTTGGCGGCGGCCTCCCAAACCGAATTGATCCAGCCGTAGAGGACTTGCTCACCGGGTAGCGGTGGCACCTCTTTCATGCTGACGGGAAGTTCTTCAAAGTAAGTTTCCGGTTTCACCCAACTGGTCTCGCCTTTGGCCCCTTTTTGCGACGGGGCCGGGACTTTCGGCAGCTTGCTCCAGTCGGTGGTCTTCATCTTCCCATCAAACTTGCTGAGGGGATAGAACATAACTTGGTCGAGCAGCGGCTGAACGGCTTTGGTATCCTCGGCGGTGTCGTCCTTGAAAATACGGGGGACGCAGAACACTAAATCCGTGGATGAACGCACCATCGCCGTAATGCCTGCCGGAAGATCGCCCTTCCAGTTCGGCCCCACGATCATGTAGAAGCCCGGTTTGGTGCCATACTGTTGGCCAATTTGTGCGATCTCGTCCGTGCGCTGGTCATACAGCGGAAAGACCCAAAAGCGGTCGCCGAAATCCGGCACCTGAAACACGGTTGGCTCCTTGTCCAGCGCGGTGAATCCTGCGCCATACGCCACGTCCTGGTTGGGACAGGCGATGAACGTCTGGTCCGGCGAAATATAATTGGTCAGCATCGAGTTGTAACCCACCGGGGCAAAGGGCAGGACCCCACCGACGAGACACGGCTCGGGCGCTTCGGAAAACGCCACCCGCCGGTTGTGGGCGTTGACCAGCGGCCAGCCCCAGAGGTAGGCCATGCGCCCAACCATCTGAACGTATCCCTTCGTCATCGTATTGCCGGAGGCGGGGCCGGGAACTTCGGCGGCAGTGGTTGGAATGGGGACTTGTTGCGCCTGTGCAGTCGTGAATGTCAGCGCGCCCACGAGCGCGGCGGCGAAGAGGTTTTGTTTAGATGTGATTTTCATAACTTGGTTTGTTTGTTGTTTGAACAGGAGGCAACAGAGGAAACAACATATTCACATTTTCTCTCCGTTAACTCTTTTTGCTCCTGTTGAAAATCCGTGTTCATTCGTTTGTTTCACCATCGAATCACTTAATCCCTGTTCGCGCCTTCGGTCAGTTTCTCCATCGCTGCATCCAGCGAGAAACTGCCAGCCTTCTGGCTCGGCGGGAATTCTTTAAAGGTGCTCAGGAACTGCCCGACATATTGCTGCGCCGGCACCAGGACGAAGGCGTGGTCCACCCGCCATTTCCCATAACTGATGCTTTCGTGGTCGGCCGTCTCGAACGGATCCGAACGCAAATTGAAGAGCTTCGGAAAACGCAACGGCACGAAAGGATCCTGCCACACGTCCAGACCAATCGCGCGCTGTTCGGCAAAAACGATCTTGTATTGCAGATAACGCAACCCGACGAGCGAGCCGTCGTCGTTGAAGTAGAAGAATTCCTTGCGCGGGTCAGGTGATTTGCCGGCAAGATAGTCCGTGAGGTTATAGCCATCGAGATGCACTTTGAACGTCTTGTCGCCGACTTTCATGCCTTTGAGCAACTGCTCTTTCACGTCCGGCACACCGGCAGCGGCCAATAGCGTGGGCAGCATGTCTTCGTGCGAGCAAATCTCGTTATAGACCGTGCCCGGCGGGATGACCCCGGGCCAGCGGATGGCGCAGGGCACGCGATAGGCGCCTTCCCAGTTGCTGGCCTTTTCGTTGCGGAACGGCGACGTGCCGCCGTCCGGCCAGGAAAATTTCTCCGCACCATTGTCCGTGGAATACATGACGATGGTGTTGTCATCGAGGCCGAGTTCCTTGAGCTTGGCGAGGATCTCGCCGACCTGACCATCGTGCTCGACCATGCCGTCGGGATAAACGCCCAGGCCAGTCACGCCGACCGACGACGGCTTGAGATGCGTCCAGATGTGCATGCGGGTGGCGTTCCACCAGATGAAGAACGGCTTGCCCGCCTTCTGCGCATCCGTCATGAAGCGCAGTGTTTCCTTGGTGAATTCCTCATCACAGGTTTCCATACGCTTGGTGTCGAGCGCGCCCGTCAACTTGATCAACTGCGTGCCATCCGGATTGGCCCAACTGTGGATGATGCCGCGAGTGGCGAATTTTTTGATCAGCGCCGGATCCTTGAAATAGTCGGGATTTTCCGGTTCTTCCTCGGCGTTCAAGTGATAGAGCGAGCCGTAAAATTCGTCGAAGCCGTGGGCGGTGGGCAGGTGTTCATCGCGGTCACCCAGATGATTCTTGCCGAACTGGCCGGTGACATAGCCCTGCCCTTTGAGCAACTCGGCAATCGTCACATCCCGCGCTTGAAGTCCCTCCTTCGCGCCCGGCAATCCGACCTTGAGCATGCCCGTGCGAAAACCCGACTGGCCGGTGATGAAACAGGAGCGCCCGGCGGTGCAGCTTTGCTGGCCATACCAGTCGGTGAACATCGCGCCGCCCTTGATGATGCTGTCAATGTTCGGGGTCTTGTAGCCCATCTGGCCGTGGTTATAGGCGGAGATGTTCCACCAGCCGATGTCGTCGCCCCAGAGAATGAGGATGTTGGGTTTCTTGCCTTGCCCCGCCGTAGCGTTGGCGGAGGCTGGGTCCGCCGCATGAACGGATGCAGCGACGCCATAGAGCACCGCGCCAGCTGTCAGTCCGACTATGCATCGCTTCGTCGCGACAAGCAGTGACAAGCCATAATGGAGGAGTTTATTTGTTTTCATGTTTTTGGTAATTCAGACATTGAACAGGCGGCAACAGAGGAAACAGAGTTTTAGATTTATCTCCGTTGACTCCGTTGGCTCCTGTTACAAATCCCTGTTCGCTTTTCTTCGCTGGTGAAGTCGCGGGCGGTTAAAGACAAATGCTGAAAGTCCGAGCCGGACTGGCCCTGAAACCTGAAATCGGAACCGCCGGTTTGATGGCCCGGAGACCTTTCAGCGTTTCAGTTTGTCAGCGTTTCAGCATTTGGTTAACCGCCCGCGTGTTTCATTTCACAATCGAACCAACTGGCTAGTCGCTCTTTTGGCGGCCAGCTTCCTTCTTGACCTCGGCATAGATCGAACTGAGGTTGTAGCTCTCCGGCGCTTGCAGCGGCGGATACTTGTTGTAGCTTTCAAGCTCCTTCAGCCACAGCAACTGGCCGATGGGCAGGAGGTTCCAATCATACTGATAAGCAGTCATCGGCGCGGCAAGGGCACCGCCAGCGGACAGCGCGGTCTTTTGAATATCGCCGACGGCATTTTCAAAGGGGTCGCGCGCGATGTTGTCCATCTGGGTCCACTTGAAGGTCGTCGCCGCCCCGAGCGACGCGAGCGAGGTCGATCCCATCATCGTGTAATACATCTTCCAGTTCTTGTAGCGCACGGCGGATGGCGTTGCGCCGGTATAGTAGAAGAAGACTTCGCGTGCCGACTTGTCCGACTTGCCGGTGAGATAGTCAATCTGGTTGACGCCATCGAGCGTGGTCTGGACGATGCCAGGATATTTGCCCGCCTCGATCTTTGCCTTCAGGTCATTGCCCTTGGGGCCGCCGGCGATTTCAACCAATGTAGGCAGCCAGTCCAGGGACGCGAAAATATCCTTATACATCGTGCCCGGTTTGATGACTCCCGGCCAGCGAATGACGCACGGACACCGCATGCCACCTTCCCAGGTGGTCAGCTTCCCGCCCTTGAACGGGGTGGTGCCGCCATCCGGGTAGGTTTCAACCTCGGCCCCGTTGTCGGTGGTGAAGACGATGATGGTGTTGTCCATCTCACCCATGTCTTCGAGCTTCTTGAAGACGTAACCGATGTTGTCGTCCATCTGCTTCATGCCGGCTTCATTGACGCCCCAGTCCTTGCCGCCTTTGACGCCCACCATGTCCAGATACTTGTCCGGCAGCACGGTCGTGATGTGCATGCGCGCCGGATTATACCAGCAGAAAAACGGCTTGCCGGTTTTCTTGGGATTGTTGCGGTCGAGCCAGTCAATGACATGGGAGGAGATTTCCTCATCCACGGTCTTCGACCGCTCCAGCGTCAACGGACCTTCATCATGGCCCATCTGGTTCTTGGCCGTGCCGTCGGGCGATTTCATCCAGAGCACCGGGCGCGGCGGCGTCAGGCAGGTGCCGGTTTTCGGATCAATCGCGCCAGGCGTTGGTGGGACTCCCGGGATTGGCTCCTGCTCACACGGCGGCGCGACGCCCTGCACCGTCGGGCTGCTGTTGATGTCCGGGAAACTCACCTGCTGCATGGCGTCCAAGTGATAGAGGTAGCCCCAGAATTCTTGAAAGCCGTGTGCGGTCGGCAAGGCGGCGGGATGATCGCCCAGATGATTTTTCCCGAACTCGCCGGTAGAATAACCGAGATCATACAGGAACTGTGAGATCGTCGGTGTGCCGGGTTGCAGGAAGCTCGGGCTGCCGGGCAACTGCGGCGGAATCATGCCCGTGCGCAACGGATGCATGCCGGTAAGAAAGGCGTTGCGTCCCGCCGTGCAGCTCTGCTCGGCATAGTAGCACATGAACCGCCCGCCCTCCTTCGCGAGCCGGTCAATATTGGGCGTTTCCCCGACACTCAGGCCTTCATGATAGCAACCCACCTGCATCCAGCCGATGTCGTCGCCCATGATGAACAGGATGTTGGGTTTCTTGTCCGCCGCGTGAACAGTGGCCGTGACGCCATACAGCGCCGCGCCCGCTGTCAGCAGTGACAAGCCGATATGCGTTGTTCTTTTTGTCTTCATGTTTTTATTTTTTTTGGTTCTGTTTTGTATTCGGTTCGTTTTGTCCGCCGAAAGTTTCAAGTCTTCGCGCCGCTGCGGACGGCCTGCAAGTAATCCAATCCCCGCGTCTGGGCCACGGTGCGAAATTCCAACGAAGGCAGCTCGGCGGCGGTCTCCATCAGTGCCAGCAACTGGGTGTAGCGGTTGGAGCGGATCTGATTTTCGAGATCATCCTCCGTTTGCCAGTCCTCGATAAAGCGCAGCGCGGTCTCGTCCCCGACTTCCTGATAAAGCTTGCAGCCGATCAGCCCGTGCTCAGCCCGGGCCGAAACCGTCAGGGATTTCAATGCCTGCACCAAATCATTCATCCGATTCGGGGAGACTTTGATTTTGAGAACGGTCTGGATCACTCCGGAACCACGTGCAATACCAGTGCCACGGAAGGTTACAATCTCATGACGGTCGAAAAGACCTGTCTTGGCAAAGGTATTTGAAGAAATTGACCTTCCCGGCCAGCCGGCGTGGCGGCGATTTAAATACGAAATGTCGGAGGACATCCGATATTTCGGAGGTCGTAACCGAAACAAACCAACTGAAGAACGCGGCGGTCTGCCGACACGCCGCTACGCAGACTTGCGGACAATCCCCAGTCTGGCCATCCGGCTTTCGAGCGTGGTGGGATTTATTTCAAGAATTTCCGCCGCGCCATTCTTGCCGCGAATGCGCCAGCCCGTCAACTCCAGCACGCTGAGGATATGATTCCGCTCAGTGTCTTTAATGGTCAGGCTGCGCGCCGATGCGCCGATCCCCTGGCCGGAAGAGATGGTTTTGGGCGGTTCAATCTTCAGTTTCGGCCCCGTCGCCACGATCAACGCCCGTTCGATGACGTTACGGAGCTCCCGCACATTGCCCGGCCAGGCGTAACGCCGGATGGCCGCCATGCTTTCCGACGAAATGGACTCGATGTTCTTGCCGAGCGCCTTGCTGAATTCACCCACGAACATCCACACCAGTTGCGGCAGATCCTCGCGTCGTTCGCGTAACGCCGGCACGGTGATGGGAAAAACATTCAACCGGTAGTAGAGGTCTTCGCGGAAACGTCCTTCGCGCACCGCCTGTTCCAGATCCTTGTTGGTTGCGGTGATGATGCGCACGTCCACCTTCACGGGCCGGGAACTGCCGAGCCGTTCGAGTTGTTTTTCCTGCAAGACGCGCAGCAATTTCACCTGCACCTCCATCGGTAGTTCCCCGACCTCATCCAGAAAGATGGTGGATTCATGAGCCAGTTCAAAGCGGCCGATCTGTTTGGACAAGGCGCCGGTGTAGGCGCCTTTCTCGCGGCCGAACAGCTCGCTCTCGATCAGCGCCGTGGGGATGGCCGCGCAATTGACCCGCACCATGATCTTGCCCCGGCGCGGACTGCGGTCGTGAATGGCCGAAGCGATCATCTCCTTGCCGCTGCCCGTTTCGCCCAGCAGCAACACCGTGGCGCCCGTGGCCGCCACCTGCCCCACCTGCGTCATGACCTGCCGGATGGCCGGACTCTGGCTGACAATTTTGTCGTGACTTGCCAGCGGGTTCACCTCCTGCCGGAGATAAATATTTTCGTGGTGCAATTGATCCTTGAGGCGCTTCACTTCCGCCAGCGCCTGTTGCAATTGCTCCTCGCGCTCCTGGCGTTCGGTGATGTCCACGCAGGATCCGACGTAGCCGGCAAACTTTCCGGCGGCATCCAATCGCGGCACGCCATGGTCCATGAACCAGCGATATTCGCCGTCGTGCCGTTTGAGCCGATACTGCACGACAAACGGCCGCCGGGCGTCAAACGATTCGCGGTAGGTCTTCAGGCAGCCCTCGAGGTCGTCCGGATGCACGCCTTCGGCCCAGCCGTTTCCCTGTTCCTGGTCCAGGGTGCGGCCAGTGAAATCGAGCCAGGGCTGGTTGAAGAAATTGCAAAGCGTGTCCGTGCCCGCCATCCAAATGAGCACCGGCGCGGAATCCACCACCGTGCGAAACCGGTTTTCACTCTCCTGCAATGCCCGGCTGCTGCGCTGGCGATCCAGGGCGCTCGAGAATATTTCCGAGACCAGCCGGAGCCGGTTCACCAGCAGATCCGTCCATTCCCGTTCGGCCCGCATGGAACCAAAAGCGAGCGCGCCGAACACCTTTCCACTGATCGCCAGCGGCAGGGTGACATTCGACAGCGGACCGTGAGCCTGGAGCACCGTCACATCCTGCGCAGCTTCCGGCGGTAATTCGGCGAGGCGCGAATATCGGATGATTTCGCCCCGGCTGATCCGGGCGGCGGCCCAAGGCAGAACCGGTTTTGAAAACGGGGTCGGAAAGCGCGCCAGGCCCGGCCGGGCCCAGGAGTGGGTCGTGACAAAATTCTTGTCATCGCCCGCCACGATTTGAAACAGGGTGCTGTGGTCCAGTCCGAGGAGTTCAACGATTCGTCGCTGCGCATCCTCAATCTGGCGATCCACTTCATCGGGCGGGAGGTTGACAAATCGCGCCGACAAATCCGCCAGCAGCATCTCGAAGCGCAGTTGCTCCTTCAAATCGGCGTGTGGACTGTTGTTTCCTGCAATCATGGGCTGGCTATGCCGGCTTTGCCGTCCCGGTCCCGGCGAACCTGCGCCAAAGCCCCGCCAACAGCCTGGGAACTTCGGCAAGAAAATATATCACGGCAAAAACCGCGGAATCAACCCGATTCAGCAGCTGGACGGCACCAAGAACAACGCCAAGCCCGTGGTGGCTTCGATCATACCGGTGACGATGAGCAGTTTTTTCATCGCGCCCGATCGGATGCGGCCCCGGTTCTAGTTGTTCACACTCTTCTTCATTTCGTCAGCGGCTTTCTGATCCGCTTCCGCCATCTGCGACGGGCCGAGCATGAAGGTCAGCTTGCGAAGAAACTAGTTTAGAGGTGATCCGCCCTCACCCCGGTCCTCTCCCCCGGGAGAGGGAGAAATGTTTCCCGCGTCTTTGAAAATTTGCGCGGCTGGATTGGTCGGATGGTCAACCGAATCACCGGGAACTTGATTGGTGGAATCCCCTCCTGGGGGAGAGGACACAGGTGAGGGCGGGCTAAAAAAACAAATCTAAACTCCTTCTTCAAGCGCAGCCACAAAGTCATCGCCGCCCTGACGGTGCAGGAAATTGTTGGAGAGCAGATCGCAAAGAAGCTGGCGTGAGCCACAGCGCCGTAGGCGCGGCATCTCTTAAGAAACTGCGTGTGAAATCGGCTTGGAAATGAGTTCAAATCCCATTGCTTTTGCGGTTTTTTGGAGGGCGTTCAATTTCCTTGCTTGGAACTTCTTTTCGTAGTCTTCCAATCC
>Ga0247670_1000099_pt1 | contig 28090 bp, 13 predicted proteins | sample CNK11_metaG_FD_183042 | JGI IMG/M metagenome (GOLD analysis project Ga0247670, IMG submission 183042) | Soil microbial communities from Purdue University Martell Research Forest, Indiana, United States - CNK11 | ecosystem: Environmental > Terrestrial > Soil > Temperate forest > Bulk soil...
TGGGAATGGCTTGGGGCGCGGATCAGTCGTTCACTACGGGTGGCCGGTTGCAAGTTTGGGGTGGTGGTGCCTTTGGCGAAACCAATCCGCCGACCGGTCTCACGAACATCGTTGGCATCGCTGCCGGCGCCAATCACGGCTTGGGTCTGAAAAACGACGGCACTGTCGTTGCTTGGGGAAATAATAATTTTGGACAAACGAATGTTCCAGTCGGATTGACGAACGTGGTCGAAGTGGCGGGAGGAATTCAACACAGCCTGGCATTGCTGGCCAACGGCACCGTTGTTGTCTGGGGCGATAATACCTACGGCCAGACCAATGTGCCGGCGGGTCTGAGCAATGTTTTGCAGATTGCCGCCGGTGGGTATCACAATCTGGCACTCAATGCCAATCAGACAGTGACGGCCTGGGGGCAAAATAATTTTGGCCAGACCAATGTGCCTGCCGGTTTGTCCAATGTGGTGAGCGTGGCTGCGGGGTTCAGTCATAGTCTGGCATTGAAAGCCGACGGGACGGTGACGGCTTGGGGAAATAATAATTTTGGCCAGACCAATGTGCCGGCGGGTTTGAACAGCGTCATCGCCGTGACTGCCGGCCAGTATCATAGCCTGGCGCTCAAGGCGGACGGCGTTTCGGCCGCAAACTTTTCCCCGGCCAGTCGATGGGTGGCGGATAATTTGTCGGGCAGCGATGGATCCTCCGTTAACAATTGGACGGATGGCATCGCCGGCAAAAATGCGACCCAGCCCTCAGGCAGTAATCAACCAAAGTTGTATTCCAACGTCCTGAATGGACACAAGGCGGTGCGCTTTTCCAGCGCGGCCCCTCAATATCTGACCGTGACGGCGGCGGACAGTCCGATTTCCGGTGCGGCCAATTTCACACTGGTGACAGTGTTCAAGACGTCAACGCCCGGCGCGGCTTCGAGTTCATTTTACCAAAACACCGGCCTGCTCGGTTGCGAACAACCCAACGCCGTTGCGGACTGGGCATTTTGTTTGAACGGCACCCAACTCGGCGCGGGACTGGGCGCGGGCGCGGGCAATTGCAGTTCCGATGTCAGCGTTTATGGCGGCAGCGTGGCGGATGGAAAGATGCACGTCGCCATGTATGTGCGTTCTGGCAGCATCATCCGTTTGTATGTGGACGGCGTGATCGTGGCGATGCAGGACGGACTCTGTGCGGCGGCGCGTGGTAGTTATGACTTTCAGATCGGGGCGATGACGGCCGGCACGCTGGGTTTCGATGGCGATATCGCGGAGATCCAAATCTACAACCGTGCGTTGAATCTTCTGGAAATTCCGCGTATCACCCAGACGCTCGCCAACACCTATGGGATGAGTGGCGTTGCGGGCACGGCGGTCAACCGCTGGACGGCGGACAGCCTTGTTGGCAGCGACGGCACCTTGATTGCGTCTTGGGCGGATGTGCTTGCCGGCAAGAATGCGACGCAGGCTTCAGTCGGTAATCGGCCACGGCTCTATTCCAATGTTGTGAACGGCCACAAGACGGTCCGTTTCAGCAGTGGCAGCAGCCAGTATCTGACCGTGGCTGCCGCCGACAGTCCGATTTCCGCCGCCGGGAGTTTTACACTGGTGACGGTGTTCAAAACTTCAACTCCGGGTAATGCCTCAAGTGCGTTTTACAATAACACCGGACTGCTGGCCACCGAGCAGTCCGGCATTGTTCCGGATTGGGCGCTGTGCATTAACGGCAGTCAATTGGGCGCCGGATTGGGCGGCGGAGCCGGCGGTTGTGGTTCCGATTTCAGTCTCTATGGCGGCAACGTGACGGACGGAAATCCGCACATCGCCATGTATGTGCGCAGCGGTGAAACGGTCAGCCTGTATGTGGATGGTGTGCGGGTCGCGACGCAAACTTCCCTCTGCTCAGCGGAGCGCGGCAACTACAACCTGCAAATCGGCGCGATGACCACCGGCTTGTATTTCTTCAACGGCGACATCGCGGAGATCCAACTTTACAACCGGGGTTTGAGTTCTTGGGAAATCACAAGTGCCAACGAAGTCTTGGCCGCCAGTTACGGCATCGGCGGGGCGGCGGGCACCGTGGTGGTTTGGGGAAATAATTCCAGCGGCCAGACGAATGCGCCGAAGAATTTGACCAATGTCCTGGCGGTCGCCAGCGGCAGCGCTTTCAACCTCGCGTTGAAACCGAATGGCACCGTGGCGGGCTGGGGCAATAACAGTCAGGGACAAACCAACATCCCCGCCGTCCTGACCAACGTCGTTGCGATCGCCGGTGGCACGAACTTTGGACTGGCGATTGGGAATCGTCCACCGCAGGCCAATGGCGCAACGAATTTGGGTTATGTGAATCATGATCTGGTCCTCACGCTTCCCGTCACCAATCCCGATGGCAGTCCGCTGAATTATCGCATCCTGTCCCTGCCGGCGGCGGGGGCCCTCTTTCAAAATTCCGGCGGCACGCGGGGAGCGCCGATCAATCTGATCAATACAACGCTCAATGATCCTGCCGGGCAGGTTGTTTTTGCTCCAGCGGCGGAAGCGACGGGGAATCCCTACGCCACATTTGATTTTATGGTGGATGACGGCTTGTTCAGTTCCGGCACGGCGCAGGTGACGGTGAACCTCGGGCTTCCGGCGGTGCCGCAATTCACCGGCATGCTTTGGAATCCGGGAAGTCCCGGAAGTTTCAATTTGAATTTTTCCGGGGCCTCGAATGCGACCTATAGCGTATGGGCCGCGACCAATCTGGTGGACTGGGCAAAAATCGGGACGGCCAGCGAGCCAAACCCGGGCCTGTATGAATTCATGGATGCCGCCGCCACCAATTGGCCGCAACGATTCTATCGCATCTCCGCCCCGTGAACTTTCACCCGATTATTCCTGTTCGTGGTTTGAACTTGGATTGAACCAATGATTCAATGAAAAGAGCATTAACACGTCGGTTTTATCTGCGGGCGGCAGCCTCGGCTGCTGTTCTCGCCCTGACTTCATCGCTGTCGGTTGCAGAAAGTGCCTCGCCATTTTCCAGTGACACCAATCAAATCCTTGAGCGCACTTGTTTCCAGACGGGCAAGGAATGGACACCGCGCGGGAATCTGCGCTCGGATGTCGCCATCGTTTACGGCATCGACACCAATCTGCCCGCGCGCATCGCCACCTGGCGCGAGCACGGCTATCGCACCCATGTTATGACCGGCGTCGCCTGGGGCGAATATCAGGATTACCTCTACGGTCGTTTCGACGGCATCAATCACGAGGACGAGGCGCAGACGGATCGCGATGGCCACAAGATCGGCCATGGCGGCGATGTGTATTACATGTGTCCCGGCACGAACTACGGGAAATTTCTCTGCGTCGGCGTCCAGCGTGCCCTGGATGCCGGGGCGGAGGCGATTCATCTGGAGGAACCGGAATTCTGGGATCGCGCCGGATACTCGGAAGGGTTCAAACGCGAATGGAAGGCTTATTATCACGAGGACTGGCAGCCGCCGGACAGTTCGGTGGACGCCCGCTGGCGGACCGGCAAATTGAAATATTTTCTTTATCGCCGCGCATTGCAGCAGGTGTTCGATTACGTCCAGGCTTACAATAACCGCACCGGACGTCATGTCCGTTGCTATGTGCCGACTCACAGCCTGCTCAACTACGCGCAGTGGTGCATCGTCAGTCCCGAATCCAGTCTTGCGCGGCTCAACGGCAGCGACGGCTACATCGCCCAGGTCTGGACCGGCACTGCGCGCGAACCGAATCGGTATCGCGGCGAAGTGCGTTCGCGCACGTTTGAAACCGCGTTTCTCGAATACGGCGCGATGCAAAATCTCGTCCGCGCCACGGGCCGCTCCGTCTGGTATTTGAACGATCCGATTGAGGATAATCCCAATCACGACTGGACGGACTATCGCAGCAACTGGGAATCCACGCTGACGGCTTCGTTGTTCCAGCCGGAAGTTGCCAAATTCGAAGTCGCTCCCTGGCCGGAGCGGGTTTTCAACGGCCGCTTTCCGCGCTCGGCCAGTCCCGAGGACCGTCAGCCGATTCCGCCCGCCTACGCCACCGAGTTGCAGACCGTCTTCAGCGCGCTCAACGATATGAAGCAATCGCGCGTTGAATGGGATTGTGGCACGACGGGCGTCGGCGTGTTGATCAGTGATTCGCTCATGTTCCAGCGCGGCCAGCCGACGCCGAGCGATCCGCACTTGGGAAATGTTTATGGCCTGGCCATGCCGCTGCTCAAGCACGGGCTGCCTGTCGCACCGGTCCAGTTGGAAAACGTCACGGCACCGCACTATTTGGATCATTTTCGGGTCCTGCTGTTGAGCTACGACGGGCAGAAGGCACTGTCACCGGAGGTTCACGCACCGCTGGCTGAGTGGGTGAAACGTGGCGGTGTGCTGGTCGTTTGCGACCGGGACGCCGATCCGTATCTCAAAGTGCGCGATTGGTGGAATAGCGACGGGAAAAACTATGCCACGCCGCGCGAACATCTGTTCGAGCAGCTGGGTATTGGTGAATCCATCGCGACCAACCAGTTCGTTCGGGTTAAAAAAGGCGGTGTGATTTGGCTCCATGAACGTCCCGCCGAACTGTCATCGAGTGTCGAGGGTGTGGCGAAAGTCGTGGCAACCACCAGGCTCGCTGCTGAAAAGGCCGGATTGAAATGGCGCGAATCCAATTATCTCCTGCTCCGGCGCGGCCCGTATCTCATCGCAGCCGGACTCGATGAATCCGTTGCCGGCGAGCCGCACACGTTGCACGGGCGCTTTGTCAATCTCTTCGATTCCGAATTGCGTGTGCTGACCGACGTTTCCATTACGCCCGGTTCCCGCTGGTTTTTGCTCGACCTCGATGCTGCCCGCACTGGTGAGCCGCATCTGCTCGCCTCCGCCTGCAGGGCACTACCCAAGTTGACAACCCGCAAGCAAATTAGTTTCACCGTCGAGGGGGTCGGAGAAACTTCGGCGGTCATGCTTGTGGAATCACCCAGGCCGCCGCTTGCGGTGTCCTTGAATGGAAAAAATCTGACCACCTTCGAATACTCCGCAAAGGAGCACCTGCTTTGGATCCGCTTCGAGAACGATGTGGTTCCGCGCGAGTTGGCGGTGATGTTTTAAACGTCATCCGGTTTTAGCGGTTTGTTGGCGGGAGGGGATTTGCGCTCCCAATTGCAATCTTGTCTCCGCTCAAGATCCAAGATCCGGGCTCCGTGAACCAGATGACGCGGCTGATATTGCCGGAAGATTCACGGGAGTTTTTAATAGATAAAGCCCGCGTCGTCACCAGCGCGGGTTTACCATATCACCCCCCCTGAAAGAGGGATGGCAGAGCTTGAAAAGTCATCTATACTCAAACTATTCAGCCAATCAAACAGCGTGAACTAGCCTTTGCCAATTTAGTGTGCCCGCATCACCCAACACATGTTCAACCAAGTTCCAACCCCTATGAAAAACACGAAAGCTCATCAGACCCCAGTTCGTCCTGCGATTTTCCCCAGATTCAGTTGGGCTGGCTTGCCCTTGCCAATATTGATCGGGGCGATGGTTTTTACAAGTTGGCTGATGGCCGTTACCGTGGTGCAGGCCGCGCCTGTCAATCTATTGTATTTTCCTTTTACCAACGCACCGGGAAATACATTCATGCCAGGCAGCACCAGTCTTGGTGGCCTGAATATTAATTTGAACACATATAACGCCACTGGTGGTGCCGTGGATTTCGGTGGTGCCGTTGGTTCAGGGGTAAATGGCATTGTCACCGGTGCCAGAGCGATGTGTTTGACCAACGGAGCCGGGGGAACTCAGCCGGCCAATGCAACGGGTGGCAGCACTGGCGCCAATCCCGCTAATTCAGTTGCTGATATGGGCGATGCCGCACTCGCTGGCACCATCCATGACTTCGTGGTAACGATGTGGTTTAATCAGCCGGTAAAGGCGCCGAGCGGAGGTGGATTGGTGCTTCCCCGGCTTTTTGTGCTTAGCACAGGAGCGGGAGCGGGTCTTAACGATGGCAGCGCCAATTCCATCGGCGTAAAATTCCAGCAGGCAAATCAATTCATTTTTTCCATCAATACCTCTACGCTGACTACAACGTATGCCAGCGATCTGACGACGAACAAATGGTATTTTGTTGCGTGGGTTTATGATAACACCAACATCTATCAGTTTACCGGTTCTGACACGGCAGCAGCCACGCTGCAGAACCAGTTTGCGGCTCCAAATCTAGCGGTCAATTTGGGCAACCCCTCGACGCTGATCGTTGGCAATCGAAATTGGAAAGGCGCTCGCGGGTTCGACGGCTGGATGGAAGATTTTCGATTCTATACCAATGTTGCCAGCGGCGGCAACAATGCCAGCTTTGTGGAAAGCATCCGGGCGGCCATCGCTCCCAAGATACCCACCATCACCGGCACCTATCCGAATGGCGCTTCGCTCCTGCAGGCCACGAACAAATTGGTGTTCAATGCCATTTCGTCCAGCGGATTTAATCTTACCAACATCAGTCTGGTCTTGAACAATGTAAATGTTTCGGCGGGCTTGTCATTTGTGACCAACGGCACTGCCGGCACCTCAACGAACGTGACAGTCTCCTTCACCGGCCTGCCGCAACAGTCCATCAACACCGCGGTGATGACTGCGACCGATGCCCTCGGTCTGACCGGCACCGCCTCCGTGACCTTTGATACTTTCGACGCGAACAACTTCATCGTCAAGGCGGAAGAATTCGACTATGGTAACGGCTCATTCATTGACAATCCGGTTTATACGAACGTGGCGGAAGCCGACAGCTACTTTGGACTGGATAGTGTGGAGGGAGTTGATACGCACAAGGGAGGAACAGCTGGTGTGGGCAATGATGTGAACGATTATCGTGCCACCGATGGCACCGGCACCAGGACGCAGACACCTCTGGCTGTGGGCGAGCTGCCGTCCCCAACGCGATTTGGCAATGGTGTTATCCCCTGTCACATGGTCGGCAACTGGTCGAGCGGTGAGTGGCAGAACTACACCAAGACATTCCCCGCAGGCAATTATAACGTCTATGCCCGTTTGACCACCAGCAGCGGCTCAACCATCAACTTGGATCAGATTACGGCCGGGCAGGGCACCGCGAACCAGACGCTCTCCCGGCTTGGACAATTCACCTATACTGGCAGCGGTGCCTTCCAGTGGGTGCCCCTGCTCCAAAATGGCAGTCTGGCCGTCGTCAACTTGTCCGGTCAAAATACCGTGCGCGCGACCACCGGCGGTGGAGCCAATGCGGACTTTTATATGTTAGTGCCGGCCAATTCAAACCTGCCCGTCGTCAACAACGTGTATCCGGATGGCAACTATCTATTTGAACCTACGAACAAGCTGGTCTTCACGGTCAGTTCAGCGGCCGGTATTAACACCCAAAACATTACGCTAAGTTTGAACGGCACCAATGTCTCTGCCGGCCTGGTTTTCAGCGGCGGACCCAACACTTGGAACGCCAGTTACACCGGATTACAGTTAAATCAGACCTATGCCGCCGTCATTGGCGTGATCGATAACAATGCGTTCAGCGCCAATGCCACGCTGAACATTGACACGTGGAATCCCGTCTTGCAGGTCGAGGCGGAAGGTTTTGATTTCGACCCCGCTCAAAGCCCTGTGTTTAACGGGACGGGCAACCGTTACATTGATAATCCGGCACCAACGCCTCCCGGCATTCCTGCCGCCAACAGCTACGAAGGTCAGGTGGGGGTTGTAAATATTGACGAGGGTGGCGGTGCCTCCGCAGCAGGGCACGCACAATACCGCCCGAATGATCTTGTGGCCACTACGCCCGTCACCGATTTGGCGCGGCGGCAGTTTATTAACGGCGCTTTGGACTACAATGTCGGATTCCTCGCGATCGGCATGTGGCAGCAATATACCAAAACGTGGCCCAGCGGAACATATAATCTCTATGCCCGTGTTGCCTCCGGTGCCAACCAAGGCACGTATTACTCGTCGTGGTCCCAGATCCTCGGCGGGTGGGGCGGCACCAATCAGGTGACCCGGCACATTGGTTCATTTGCGGTTCCGACAACCGGTGGCTACTCGGCTTACTTTTACTCACCTTTGATGGACCAATTCGGCAATTATGCGCAATTGACCCTGGGTGGCACGAATACCTTCCGGGCAATCCACAATGTGGTTAATCAAACCGACAACCCAAATCTGGCAAATACGCAAGGAGGCATTAACATCAACTTTTTCATGCTGGTGGCCCCCAGAAACGACCTGCCCCGCATTGACGGGGTTTATCCGAATGGGACGACACTCATGCAGCAGACCAACACCTTCGCGTTTGTTGCCAGCAATCCGACCTATGGCATTACGACGAACAACATTCAGGTGACACTGAACGGGGTCAACGTCTCTGCGAACCTGGTGTTCAGCGGTTCGTCCTCCAGTTGGAATGTGAGTTATCCGGGGCTCCAACTAAACACAAATTATACCGCCGTTATTTCCATAACCGATAATAACAATCAAATACACAACCTCACGTTGAACTTTGACACCTTCAGCGCAAATAATTTCACCTGGGAAGCGGAAGATTTTGACTTTGATGCCAATAACAGCCCCGTCCCCAACGGCAGCGGGCTTCGTTACGTTGATAATCCGGCGCCCACTTCCGCGCCGGCGACCAACAGTTATTATGGCCAGACGGGCGGCCCGGACATCGACTATTCCTCGCAGTTCTTAAATGTCCTGCCCGTTCCCGCGGTTTATCGGTCATCCGCGATGAATTTAGACAATCTTATTCCGATTGAAGTCACCGCCGATGCACAGAGGCAGAAATATCAAAATGCGCAATTAACGCAGGTTGATCCCTATATTCAGGACTATGATGTCTTTAATCTGACAAATAACGCATGGATCAATTACACCCGCACATTCCCGACCGGCAATTTCAATGTCTATGCCCGGTTATCGGCTGGCACCACCACGAACATCAGTTTCCAGTGCGCGCAAGTAACCAGCGGCGTGGGAACCTCGACCCAGACGACCAATGTCTTGGGCTACTTCAAAGCCACCGGCAACAACTATGCCACCTGGCAAAACGTGCTTCTGGTAAACACTAATACCGGCCTGCCGGTTGTCCTTTCGCTCAACGGAGTTGAGACGTTGCAGGTGACCGGCGACGGATTTGAACGTGTGAACTACTTCATGCTTGTGCCCGTTACTCCGAACTCCGTCATCATAACTCCAGCCGTCAGCGGTCCGAACATCGTCCTGTCTTTCCCAACGCAAACGGGATCCACCTATACCATGTATTATAAAAATAACCTGACCGATCCAACTTGGACACAGGTGGTGGGAGGGGGAAATCCGGTCACGGGCAGTGGTCTGACCCAATCGGTGACTGACGGCTTAAGCCAGGGCCACCGCTTCTATCGGTTGACGATTCAATAGAGTTCTTTGGAAACAAACTCCGTGCCTGCTGCCGTCATAAAAAATGACGGCAGCAGGTCAGTTGTCGGTCTGTAGTCGAAATTATTAAATAATATGAATGGTGAGAATTTACGTGGGAGAAACAAGTTCTGTTTAGCACAGCCGAAGCGAGCCGGCTTGGGTGGTTTTACCCTGATTGAGCTTCTCGTGGTCATCGCCATCATTGCCATTCTCGCGGCCATGTTGTTGCCCGCCCTGGCGAAGGCCAAGGAAAAGGCCAAGCGCATCCAGTGCCTGAATAATTTGAGGCAAATTGGGATTGGTGTGGCGGTCTACGCCGGGGACAGCAATGACCAGGCTGTTCAAGTTCGCAAGCAACCATTTGGCGGGGGCACGGCATATGTCCAACTGGACTTGAACGTGACGGATGCGGATGGGCTGAAATCCATCGGCTTGATCGTCCAGTCGAATGTTCCATGTATCTGGACCTGTCCCAGCCGCCCCACTCTTCCCAACTTCAACACAACTTTCAATCAATGGAATATTGGATATCAATATTTTGGCGGTGTGCTCACCTGGGTAAATCCAATCTACCCCGGCGGGACTCCCGGCCACAGTCCTGTAAAGTTAAGCAACGCCAAGCCGTATTGGTGTCTTGCGGCGGATGCAGTGTTAAAGGGCAGCGGGGGCGAGTGGGGTCAGGTGGCGAATGATCAAGGGAATCCACAGTGTTATGTGGAATTGCCGACGCATCGCTCCAGCTCTTCAGGACCTCCTGCCGGGGGTAATGAAGTATTTTGTGACGGCTCCGCTCGATGGTGCAAGATTGACACCATGCGCTTCCTTACCACATGGGACACGGGCGACAGGAAGTTGTATTTTTATCAGGACAGCCAGGATTTCGACCCTTTGTTGCTGCAAAGGTTGAATACGGCTGGAATGGTGCCTTGACCATGATAAAAGATGCGTGGGCGGCGGAAGACACACCAATTTGCACCACAATGTTAAATCCGAAGGAACCGCATGTGGCAAAATCTCAACTAAGATGTTCATGCGCTTTGCTTTTATACGGATTCCACGGCTGCGATTGAGGATTCCTTCCCATTTTTGCCTGGTTGCCGCATTGTCGCTCGGCGGTCTTTTGATCGCGCAGGCAGATCCGCAATTGGTCTGGAGCGACGAGTTTGATGACAATTCTGTCAACGCAAATAATTGGACATATGACATCGGGAATGGTTCCGGCGGCTGGGGCAACAACGAACTGGAATATTATACGACCCGCCCGGAAAATGTTTATGTTACCAACGGCCTGCTTCACATCGTTGCGCGGCAGGAGTCTTACGGTGGCAAGAACTATACCTCGGCCAAGCTGAAGACCACGGGACGGTTCAGCAAAAAATACGGCCGCTTTGAGTTTCGTGCCAGGCTTCCTCAAGGCCAGGGTTATTGGCCGGCACTTTGGATGATGCCGCAGGATTCAGTCTATGGCGGCTGGGCTTCGTCCGGGGAAATCGACGTGATGGAAAACAAGGGCAGGGTTCCGACCAATGTGCTCGGCACCATTCATTACGGGGGGGGATGGCCCAATAATGTTCATTCTTCGGGACCCTCCTATAACTTTCCCGACGGAGACTCGGTGACGAATTTCCACGTTTACGCGGTGGAATGGACGACCAACGCGATCCGGTGGTATGTGGACGACCATCTTTTTGAAACCCAAACCAGCTGGTGGAGTTCCAGCAATCCGACCAACACCAGCATCCGGAATCCCTATCCGGCTCCTTTTGACCAGCCGTTCTACCTCATCATGAACCTGGCGATTGGCGGAAACTTCGACGGCAACCCCGACGGCACCACGGTTTTTCCACAGGAGATGCTCGTGGATTATGTGCGCGTTTATGATCTGGTCGCCGTGCCCCTGCCGCCGCCGGTGCTTAAATTGAAGGTTGCCTTCGATGATCCGCCAGGAACCACCACGACGCAGAGCGACACAAACAATGGTGCTGTTAATGTGACCTTGCAAATGGTGAACGGGGCGGGTGTCAACTCGGACTATCATGGCGCGGCTAACTCGGGGGTGGCTGGTGTGATGAACGGCAATCGCGCGTTGAATTGTTCCTCAACTGCTGCCAATCAACCTGTCAATCCCGGCCCGCTCGCGTCGGTGACGGGGGCGAATCTTGGCTTTGGGGTGGTCAGCAATTTTGTGATCTCCTTGTGGTTCAAGCAAAATGCCCTGATGGCGGCCGGTGCGAACGTTGGGCCGCGTATCTTCGTCCTGGGCGCTGGCACTCCCGGCGACACCGGAGCCGCCAACAGCCTCGGCTTGAAGTTTCAAACATCCGCCCAACTCTATTTTCAGGTCGGCGGCACGACCGCAACGGCAAGTTTTTCCACCAATCTGCCGACGAACATCTGGATTTTTGTGGCGGCTGTTTGTGACGGGACGAATTTGAAGATTTACGAAGGAACGGACACTAACTCGGCCAGTTTGATCAGCACCACAGCGTTCTCCGGGATGGTTGATTTTGGCTCGAATGGATCGTTTTACCTCGGCAACCGGCAGGATCGCCAGCGCTCCTTCAACGGCTGGATCGATGACATCCGGTTTTATACCGGTGCGGGCGACTTGAAATTCATCGAAAACATACGCTTACAGGCGGCACTGCCCTCCGTCAATGTGCTCTTGCAACAATCCGGCACCAACCTGACACTCACCTGGCCGTATGGCACGCTTCAATCTTCCAGCAATATCATGGGGCCTTGGAGCGGTGTTATGGGAGTGACCTCTCCTTGCGTCGTTGCCCCGAACTGGCAGCAGCAGTTTTACCGCATAAAAACTCAATGATGAGCGGCCTGCAAAAAATTCTGACGGTGACCATCCAGCAGGCGGCAAAGTGTCTTCGGCTTGGATCGTATGAAATCATTGCGCGCAGGGTGCGGCAAAGTGTGCTCGCCGTCATTGTCGCGTCTGGTTTTAATACCGTTTTGGTCGCCCAGTCTTACAGCCCGCCAGCGAACCATCGGGTGGACATTAATCTGGACGCTGGCTGGAAATTTATCCGGCAGGATGTGGCCGGGGCACAGAACGCCGGCTTTGACGATTCCTCCTGGACGAATTTGGACTTGCCGCATACGTGGAACAATCTCGACGGCCAGGATGGTGGAAATAATTACTACCGGGGCATCGGCTGGTATCGGATTCATTACACCACCGATGGCAGTTACACCAACCGCCACTTCTTCGTTAAATTCGACGGCGCGTTTTCCGTGGCGGACGTGTATGTAAACGGCAACTATCTGGGGCAGCATCAGGGAGGATTTGCGGCCTTTGTCTTTGATGTGACCCCGTATGTTAATGTGGGTGCGGACAATGTCATCGCGGTCAAAGTCAACAATGCCTTCAACGCAAACATCCCGCCGCTGACGGCGGATTTCACGTTCTTTGGCGGGCTGTATCGCGATGTGCATATGCTGGTGACCGACCTGGTGCAGATTTCCCCCTCGGACTTTGGATCATCCGGGATCTATCTGAAAACCACCAGCGTCAGTTCCAATTCCGCCAGTCTGCAAGTCACTGCGGTTGTTTCCAATTCCACCTTGTCGGCGCAGGCGGTGACGGTGCGGACGGTTGTCACCGATGCGGCGACCAACATCGTGACCATCCTGACCAATGTCCTGGTCTTGCCGGCTACCTCCGTCTCGAACGTGGTGGCGAACACGGTGATCGCCAGCCCGCATTTGTGGGATGGTCTCGCCGACCCGTACCTGTATCAGACATTCACCGAGATTTACGCCGGGACAAATTTGGCCGACGTGGTCAGCCAGTCACTCGGTTTCCGCTGGTTCAGCGTGGATCCGACCAACGGTTTTTTCCTCAATGGCCGGCACTATGACCTGCACGGAGTGAGTATGCATCAAGACTGGCTGGATCGTGGCTGGGCGATCGGCGGGCCGGAGCGGGCCGCGAATTTTGCCCTGCTAAAGGAGATCGGAGCCACCGCGTTGAGGCTGTCGCATTATCAGCATGACGAGGAAACCTATCGGCTCGCCGACCGGAACGGCATCATTCTGTGGAGCGAAATACCGCTCATCAACTACATCACCGAATCACCGGCCTTTTACGCCAACGCCAGGCAGCAGATGACGGAGATGATCCGCCAGAAATACAATCATCCCGCCATTGTTTGCTGGGGACTGTTTAACGAAATCACGCTTTCATCCGGGCCCGTGACCACCAATCTGGTCAGCCAGATTGCTCAACTGGTCGCCCAGGAGGATTCCACGCGGCCATCAACCGCGGCCGCAAATTCGAGCGATAGTGACCCGACCACCACCTATTCTCAACTGCTCGCGTTTAATAAATACTTTGGCTGGTATAACGGCGCGGTGGGTGACTTCGGCCCGTGGGCGGACAACATCCACGCAAATTATCCGGACCGTTGCATTGGGGTGAGCGAATACGGTGCGGGCGCAAATATTTACCAGCACGGGGAAAATCCAGTAACCGAACCCGCAAACGCCGGCCCATATCATCCGGAAGAATATCAAAATCTTTATCACGAATCCCATTGGTTGCAGATGAAAGCCCGGCCCTATCTGTGGTGTAAATTCATCTGGAACCTGTTTGACTTCGCGGCGGATGGGCGCAGCGAAGGCGGTATCACCGGGCGCAACGACAAAGGGTTGATCACCTATGACCGGCAGATCCGCAAGGACGCGTTCTACTGGTATAAAGCCAACTGGACGACTGATCCGATGGTTTATATCACCGGACACACATTCACTAACCGGCTGACCAATGCCATCACGGCGAAAGTCTATGCCAATTGCAATTCCGTGGAACTATTGGTGAATGGTGCATCGCTGGGAAGCGTCGCTAACACAAACTGCATTTTCACCTGGCCCGTGACGCTGCAGCCCGGCACGAATGTCGTCCAGGCCATCGGCACCAGAGGCGCCACAAATGTCAGCGATTCACTGTTATGGTTGATCCCCATCCCGCCACCCGGTGCCAGTATCATCAACCCGGCTTTGCCCACGGTTTATCTGAACGATACCAATGTGACGCTGCCATTGTCCGCCAGCGCGACCGACAACCAGCCGAATTCCGCGCCAGCGTTGACCACCAGTTGGAGCCAGGTCGGCGGGCCGGGCGCCGTCATTTTTGGTGACACCAACGCATTGAACACAACGGTGAATTTCAGCACGAACGGCGTTTACAGCCTGGCATTTCAAGCCTTCAAAGGAGCAACGACGACCAGCGTCGGGTTGACCGTTGTCGTCGGCGATGTGCCGTATGGCCCGAATCTCAAGCTGCGTTATGCCTTCGACGACACCGGTTCCGGCACAACCACTCCGAGCGACACTAGTAATGGTGGAGCGGATGTCACGTTGCAAATGATCAGCAAAACCGGTGGCGTGACCAATCTTCATGGCTCGGCCAAATCCGGGGTTGCCGGATTGACCACCGGCAGCCGGGCTTTGAACCTGTCGTCCAATTTGACGCAAGGCGTGAGCGGAAATTTCGTTGCCACCACCAATGCCAGTCTTGGCTTCGGAAGCGTCACCAATTTTGTAGTGTCCATGTGGTTCAAGCAATCGGCGTTGCTGGCAGGCAATATCGGGCCGCGCATGTTCATACTTGGCAACAGCACCAACGCGGACTGTGGCACACCCAACAGCATCGGAATGAAATTTCAGGACGCCAGCAACCTGTGGTTCTTCGTCAATACCCTCCAGGCCACGGCATCATTCACGCCCCCGCTACCGACCAACACCTGGCTGTTCATTGCGATGGTTTACGATGGCGGCAAGGTTGCGTTATATCAAGGCACCGACGTCAGGCCGGCCGGGCTGGTGAGCACGACCACAACGACCGGTCAAATAGTCCCGTTGGGAAATGCCGCCTCGTTATTCCTCGGCAATCGGCCGGCACATGATCGTGATTTTGCCGGCTGGATTGATGATTTCCGAATTTACACCGGGGCAGGGGATTTAAGTTTTATAGAAGCTCTTCGTCAAGCTTCGGCGGGCCCGGCCAGTTTGACGGGAACAGCGGGCAGCCATCTGGTCGGTTTGACGTGGAACGCGTTGCCGGGAGCGACCAGCTACAACATCAAACGTTCGACGGTTAGCGGCGGACCTTATACCACCATTTCCACGCCTGCCAGTGCAGCCGGAACCAATTACGTTGATACCACGGTTGCCAATGGGACGACCTACTACTATGTCGTGTCGGCGGCGACAATGATCAGCAAGGCGGGTGAAACGGCCAATTCTCCAACGGAAGTCGGCGTAACACCCGTATCGGGCCCGCCACCAGCCCCGACCGCGAACTACAATAGTCCGATGTATGCCGGCATGACGTTGTATCTCACGGCTTCAACCATTCCCGGAGCCACCTACAATTGGACGGGACCCAATGGGTTTACTTCCACCAATCGCACGCCTTCAATTCTCAATGCGGGTCAGAACGCCTCCGGCATCTATAGCGTGACCGCCACCGCAGATGGCTTCACTTCGTCGCCTGGAACGATCTCCGTGACGGTCAATCCACCGGTGGTTTGTACGGCCCAGATTGTGTCCGGAAGCTTCATACTGACCTGGCCTTTCGGGTTTCTGCAATCCGCCACAAACATTCCCGGTCCGTGGAGCAATGTCGCGGGTGCGCTGTCACCGTTTACAAACCACCCATCCCAACCGGAACAATTCTACCGGATTCTGCTGCAATGATCCCATTTAATCATGACGGTGGAATGCCATTGCAAACACTCCGCGCCCTGCTATGAAACCAATTGAACGATGCTTGAATGAAGTCGCAGGTAGTTCTTTGTCTCGATTTATCAATCCGGGTTTTTTAGCTTTGCCCGTTTTTTCGACCGTCGTCGCGCTGGCGATGATTCAAGGACCGGGAGCTCACGCCGGGCCACTGGCAAAAACGAGCGGCCCGGTGAAGGTCCAGCTCTTGCAAACCAACGGTGGCTATCAGATGTATGTGGATCATCAGCCGTTCTACATCAAAGGCGCGGGGCTGGGCTTGGGCAGCCAGGAGAAGCTGGTGGCACACGGCGGCAATTCATTCCGCACCTGGCAGCCGGGAAATGCGCGGCTATCCGGCAGGCAAATGCTGGATCGCGCGCGGACGAACGGGCTTTATGTCACCATGGGCTTGGAAGTCGGCCGCGAACGGCTTGGGTTTGACTACAACGACCCGATCGCCGTCGCAGGTCAGCTTGAAAAAATCCGGCGCGAGGTTTTGGAATACAAGGATCATCCCGCGCTGATCATCTGGGCGATTGGAAACGAACTGAATCTCGACGCCACGAACCCCAAGGTTTGGGACGCGGTCAATGACATTTCCAAGATGATTCATCAGGTCGATCCCAATCATCTCACCACCACGCCGCTGGCGGGTTTCAACCGCCAGGTGATTCAGCAGGTCAAGAGTCGCGCATCGGATCTGGACCTGGTTTCATTCCAGATGTATGGCGACATTGTCAACTTGCCCCGTTATTTACGCGAGTCGGGCTGGAGCGGGCCTTATCTGGTGACCGAGTGGGGCGCGACCGGCCATTGGGAAGTGCGGAAGACGGACTGGGGCGCGCCCATTGAGGACGACAGCACCGCCAAGGCCGATTTCTACCGGATCCGATTTGAAACGGTGATCCGGGCGGACCCAAGGCAATGTGTCGGTTCGTATGTCTTCCTTTGGGGCCAGAAGCAGGAGCGAACGCCGACCTGGTATGGCATGTTCCTCGAATCAGGCGAAGAAACGGCCGCCATTGACACCATGCAATACGTGTGGACGGGTGCCTGGCCGGCCAATCGCAGCCCCCGGCTTGAAGGCGCCTGGTTGGATGGCAAAACCAAGGATCAGAATATTCACCTTAAACCGGGCCAGACGTATGCCGCCCGGGTGCAGGCTGAAGATTACGACCATAAACCTCTCTCTTACTCCTGGACGGTGCTGCCGGAGAGCACTGACCTCAAAACCGGTGGTGACTCCGAAAGAAAACCCGAGTCACTCTCTGGATTGGTTCAGCCGTCGAAGCAGGGCAGCAGTGTGATCCAAGCCCCATCGCAGCCCGGCGCTTACCGTCTGTTCGCCTACGTATTCAGTGACAGTTCGCACGCCGCCTATGTGAACATACCGTTCTATGTGGATCAGTCCAAAGTTGCTTCCGCTGTTTCAGCGCAAGCGGCCGTGGCGGAAAACCAGAAGAAATGAAAACTGACTCAATCGTCTCCGATATTTGTTTGAACGCTGCCCGCGGAGGGTATTCGACAGAACCTGGCTTCACCTGCGAAGCGTCCTGATCTGAGCTTTGAACCGGCCCCCAAATTTTGACCGGGCTGAACCGGTCGGTGAATCGGCGCGGGATTTCGTCGGCTGGGTCACGGTCGCGAAAAGAAAGTTCTGGACTTTACCAAACCCAAAACCTGTAATTTGAACATCCATTACTCACCAAATATTTTTCGCCGGCTGGCCGGGCTGCTCGAACGGCGCGTCGCTTCAGGCCTGAAGCATCTCATCGTCTTCAGCCTGTTTGCCGGCTGTCCGGCGGTCTTGGCGCAGCCAACGAATGAACTGCTGACCAATGCCGTGGATGTCATTTCACTTCCTGCGGAAAAGGCTTCCGACTCCATCAAGGTGTTTGTGACCGGGGTGGTCACCGCCGCCGATCCGGCGTTGCAGGGGAGGTTTTTTGTCCAGGATGGAACGGGCGGGGTTTTTGTGGACAACGCCAATGGACGCCGTCCCGAGCCCGGTGAAGTGGTCGAAGTTTCCGGGATCACCTATATTGGCGCTTATGCCCCCACCATCACCGCTCCACTGGTGCGCCAGATTGGAACCGCCCCTTTGCCTCCGGCAAAGCCGGTATCTGTTGAAGAACTCATGTCGGGCGCGGAGGATAGTCAGCGGATCGAGATCGCGGGCATCGTGCGTGACGCCAGACTGGATGGCTCACGGCTGGTAGTTGATCTGGTTGCCGGCGGATTCCGGTTTCGGGCCTATGTGATCGTGCCCGTTGATTTCCAGCCGCACAAATTGATCGGATCCCGGGTGTTGATCCGTGGCACGGCCGCCGAAGCGCATAACCGGTCGTTGCGCCAGTTGATCACGGTGGAGATATACGTTCCCACGCTTGCGGATCTGGTCGTTGAAAACGCCGAGGGCGTCAATCCCTTTGACAAGCCGGTGATCCCACTCAACAAATTGGCCCAATTCCGGAGGGATAATTCGCTGGCCAAGCGGGTGCATGTTCGTGGAGCGGTCACCCTGCAGAAGCCCGGCGAATATGTGTTCCTGCAGGATGCGAGCGGCGGGCTTCAGATTCAGAATCGCCAGCCCGGCACCTTCGCTTTGGGCGACGTGGTCGAGGCGGTGGGCTTTCCGAGTTTTGAAAATCATCTTCCCGTGTTGGAGGATGCCACGTTCCGAAAGACACAGGCGCCGCCATCTCCGGTAAAGCCCAGGCCGTCGACGATTGAAGAGTTCCCCAATGGCCTGCGCCATGCCGAGTATGTCTCGCTCACGGGCAAGCTGATCGAGCGGACGGTCAAGCAGGGAAGCCGCGGCAAGACTGCGGGGTCCGACACCACCACGGTCCTCGTGCTGCAAGGCACCAATTTCACCTTCACGGCAGAAGCGGACGACCAGTCGGGGCGCCCGGCGCTCGGCGCGATCCCGATCGGCAGCGTCATGGAAGTGAACGGGGTTTGCGTGACGGAAATTGACAGCGATGGCAAATTGAGATCGTTTCAGATTCTGATGCAAAACCCGGGAGATTTTCGGATCATCCGCCGGCCGAGCTGGTTCACGCCGAAGCGTCTCCTGATCGGTTTTTCCATCGTCTCCGTTGTGCTGTTCCTCATCGTGAGCTGGACCGTCATGTTGTCGCGGAAGAACCAGGTGTTGAACTTTCTGATCCGCGAGCGGGAAAATGCCCAGCGAGAGCTGCAACAGGCGCACGATCAGCTTGAGGAACGGGTCAAGGAACGGACCGCCGAGCTGAAATTTCAAATCACCGCGCGCAAGGAATCCGAACTTCAATTCAAAGCGGTGTTGTCCGAGCGAACCCGCCTGGCCCAGGAACTTCACGATACCGTCGAACAAACGCTGACCGGGCTGGCCTGGCAGCTGGATGCGGCGTTCAAGTTGTATGCGCAAAATCCGGGCAGCATGCTCAAACACCTTGAACTGGCCCGTAAATTGATGTCCCGCAGCCAGACGGAGGTGCGCCAATCGGTGTGGGATCTCCGCCGGTTGGTTCAGGAGCATTTCGATCTTTCCAAGGCCTTGCTGGAAAATGCCCGGCAGCTTGCCGGCAGCGCCGGCATTCACGTGGACCTGAAGACGAAAGGCCGGGTGCGTGCACTGCCGGAAATCATTGAGGAGTGTTTTTTACGGATCAACCACGAGGCGCTCACCAATGTCATCAAGCACTCGGGAGCGACCTCGGTAAAGTTACAGCTGGAGTTCGAGCCGGAGTGGGTGGCATTGATCATCGAGGACAACGGACGCGGCTTTCATCCGCCAACGGCCGCCGGTCCGGGCGAAGGCCATTTCGGACTGCTCGGCATCTCGGAACGAGTCAAGCGGTTCGGGGGTCGGTTCAATCTCACCAGCGCGCCCAATATGGGAACCACGCTGCAGATTGAAATCCCCGTCGTTGCGGATCGGGAAAACGCCCAGCCCCCGCTGGTGAATTTTTAGGACGACCATGAAAAAATCGGACAAAATCCGCGTTCTGGTGGCCGACGACCACTATATTGTCAGGATTGGACTGGTCACCTTGGTCAATGCTGAACTCGACATGGAGGTGGTGGCGGAAGCGGACGATGGCGTCCAAGCCATTGAACTCTTTGGCCGGCATCATCCGGATCTGGTGTTGCTGGACATGAACATGCCCATAAAAAACGGCGTTCAGACCACCCGGGAACTCCTGGCTAAAACTCCGTCCGCGCGGGTCATCATCATTACGGCGTTTGACGGCGATGAGCAAATTCACCGGGCGCTGCAAGCCGGTGCCCGGGGATACGTGTTCAAGAACACTTCCGGCGACAAGCTGATCAGCGCTCTTCGGGCCGTGATGGCCGGACAACGTTGGATTCCAACCGAGGTCGCCAACCGGCTGGCCACCCGGGAGTCGTTTGTGGAGTTATCCCCGCGGGAAGTGCAGGTCTTGAATGAACTCGCCAAGGGTCTGGCCAACAAGGAAATTGCCGACAGCCTCAACATCACGGAACACACCGTGAAAGACCACATCAAAAACATCATGGCCAAGCTCCGGGCGGCTGACCGAACGGAAGCGGTGACGACGGCGATCCAGCGGGGCATCATCCAATTGTAAAATTCCCAGTGGCTTGGCCGGCAGAACTCAGCGCTTCCTGAGCAGTGCGAAACAAAGCTCCGTTGAACCTGGAAACAGCAGTTGAAACCACGAAACACACCAAACACACGAAAACAAAGGATGCAACGCGTGTTTTGGCTCCATTCCAACATTCACTCTCCGGGCGAAATAGAGAGGTTCGGCAATGCCTTGTCTCTTTCGTGTGTTTCGCGGTTCCTCCCTGCTGCGGATTTTAGGTTGAAGCACTTTGGTTCAGCCTGCGCGTAAACAATAAATACGTTCATTTTTCCTCACCTTGCACAGCTGCCTTTGATCTGGATTGGATGCCGGCAATGCGGGCAAGTTCACGTTGAATCCGCACCACGCGCTCGACCTGGCCTTTGGCAGGGAAGCGTTCATAAAATCCTTCATTGCGGTAGTTCCTGATTTGTTCAGCCCAAATCCCCAATCTCTGGCTCCAACGATTCACGCGGTCTTCCTCCGGTTCGCCATCTTGTGTGGCGAGATCGGCGCAGACGCGGATCATGGCTTTAAGTGTCACCGGTTTGGTCACCATGTAATCGGAGTTGCCCCAGGCTTCACCCCACACCTGTGCCGAAGCTTTTAGAAAGTCGCGCACCATTCCGTAATATCGAGCCGCTGCACGCTTGTCGGTGCCTTCCTTCTCGATGGTTGCCCAAGCCCGTTTTACCCAGCGATGGATTTCGTTGTAAAGCTCGGCCTGCAAAATCCATTTCTCCTGTTTGCTGCGACCGCCAAGCCGGTTGATCCGGTAGCGCAGCGGACTGTCCGCCTCGCGGTAGAGCATCTCGGCAATATGCGCAGCGAACCGGCGATCCGGTTCCGCCCACGAAACCCGCTCATACAAGTCCACCAGATGGCTTTTGTTGATGCGCGTCGGCGTCGAGTTGATGATCACGAACATCTCCGTGGCGAAGTCCTCGCTCCGCCCGTCGAAGATGACGCAGGGGACGCTGATGCTCTTGGCCTCGTCCGGATGCGTGCGTTCGTAACACTGCAGGGCAGCCAACCGATGCTGGCCGTCAATGATCAAATACTTCTCTTCCGGCTCCCGCAATTGGCCAACGCCGCTGCCATCGCTGCCGGCGTCGAAGCGCAACTTCTGCGGCGTGAACAGCAGGACGGTTCCGGGAATGGGCGGCTGGGAAATGGCGGTTTCGTAAAAATTGCGGATCGAACGGACTTTGGAGCGGGACAGTTCCCGCTGAAAAGCCTTGTCGCTTCGTTCGATCCTGGCAATGAACTGGGCAACGTCGTCCTCCGCTGGCATTTGTTCAGCGGCGATCACGCCACCTTCCTCATCAAAATAACGGCTGATGAAGCGCACGCGGGTCAGCAGCTGTTCTGACGGGTAGGAGGCAAAATAGAACACCGCATCCTTCTGGCGTATTTGTGTGGCAATCATGGCTATTCCTTTGGTTAAAACTTTCGTTCGCACACTACGGGCCTTTCCCGTTGAAGACAAGCACCGGAACGTCACGAGTTATTCACAAGGGTTTTCGCAAAGTTCACACTGTCTTCCTCACGACCGCCCGGTTTGATGCACGCTGGTCTGGCACCATGGCCCGCCAGCCTTCAGCCGTCTCAATCATTGGGGAATGGAAATGGCTCGATAACGGTTCAACCAACACCGTCACTGTCGGAGTAGCCGTAATGTGCCTTCGTAGAAATACGCGCCGTATCCGATCGTGAACGCCGCGCAGCCATACAATGCGTGTTCGGCGGCAACCGCAATCAGCGACGAGGTTCGTTGATATGTTCTGGCAAACAGCAGGCCGCCTAAAAATGTCAGGGCCACGGCCGGCCAATTATGAAACACGATATGGCCAAAACCAAAGGCTGCTGCGCTGGCAACAATAATCCCAAAGCCATTGCCAAACAATGGGTGGTAGCGCTTAAACAAAAACGCGCGATAGATCAGTTCCTGCGGGAAGACCGAAAGGATGGGGTAGGCGAACATGACCAACAACCAGATCTTCGGATGTTTGAGAATCAGGCCGAACAGTGCTGCCGGCTTGAGCAACCAGAGCATAATTATCAAAACGGGGATTGCCGCCAGATTAATGGAGAGAATCCTGCGCCATTCCCCAGGTGCCACACGGGTCTTCAACAAATCGATCACGGCAATTTGATGCAGCCGGTTCAGCGTCAGCCAGCACAAGGCCGCCATCACGAGCAGCAGCGGCATGATCGTGATGGGCGTCCATCCGAGCGTATAAGCGACCGGAACGCCAAAGAACAGCATGCAGAATTCGACGGCGAGCCGAAACTTATGAAAGCTGGGTGGCGCCATGCAACTGTCCTCAGCCGTCCACAATATCATTTTGCAGCAGGCCCAAGGTTTTTCCATCAGGTTCCCCGCCAAAATATTTGTCGAGCGCGGCCTGAAAGATTGGTTCTTCCGGAGCAGCTGCAGCAAACAAGGTCATGCTGGAGCGAAACTTCAGATTGTCCGGATGATCAAGAATTCCCTCAATGTTCTGGTCAGGCAATCGAAGCATCAACTGTGTGCATTCCCGCAGCCTCGAACCCAATAGCTGGTGCCGGAGGTAGCTCCGGGCCTCGCTCCTGGATGCGATGCTGAATTTCCGGGCCATGGCGCTGGAACCCAACCCGGCGATTTGGGGGAAGATGAACCAGATCCAATGTGTTTCTTTTCTGCCGGCCTTTAACTCCTGAAGCACCTGATCGTAAACCTGATTCTGGGCTGCGACGAATTCAGTGAGTTTGGCTTCGGTTGATCCCAAAGGCTTCATCAAAGCCAGCATCGCTTCGCCGATTGCAGGAATCAACCCTTAATCTCAACGACGGAGCAACCAGGCCTCGACAGAGAAACTGCCATTATTTAATTTTCCAACGCAGCCGCTTACGAGTGTCCCAAGGCAAAATCCTGGAAAAGGCGTATAGTCTGTTGGCTCTGGTGGCGGTTGGTTTCTGAGCAGCTGGTTCCTCCGACTGTCCGGTTTCTTTGGCTGTTATCAGGGCCATGTCGTATCAACCGTAGGCGTGATTTCATACGATCATGAAACACCCATGGCGATCTGCATCAGTCATCGCGGTGGCAGGAGGTTTCGCTGTGATTTATGAGCATCCCGGTCGGACTGCCGTTCAAATGGATTTTTGCGCTTTGTTGGTCGTCAATCGTTGCATGGGTGTGGATGACGATCAGAATTCTGAAAGATCCCTATTCGACCAACAGATCCTTTGACGAGTATTTTTACCAGGATCGTGAGGATATTTGCTGCAATGGGATAGTCCTTCGGTTGCTTGTTTTGTTTGCGCAAGAACACATCACAAAACTGCGGGGACGCTTTGAAAGCGAGCCCTGATAAATGACGAAGCGGATTTTCCAAGAGCATGACCGCCGCTTGCATCCGCCGTGGTTCTATGGAAAAACTTCACGCCGGCATCACCCCAGTCAGAGCGTTGGTGATTATTTTGGTCTTTAGGTCGTTGATGCTGCAGGCCGGGAAATTTCTTGGAATCAGGTTTCGCGCATCGATCGAAACGAAATGGAGACGTTTATCACTGGCGTCGTAAATCGCAAAATGAAGAATTGGCTGGCGTGGGCGTATCTACTAACTGGCCGACTCAGACACCACAACTCACTCTGCCTGCAACCGACAACTAACACTCACGTCCACACCAGCCGAGGTTAAAGTCGTCCTATTTCCCGGGATGTCAAGCGGGTCAAAAGAAAGACATTCTTGGCGGCTGTGTTCTGCTTGTAATTCTTGCTGGGCTGATGTGGTTATTCGGCAAGAAATAATTCAAATTAGGACACTACCAAAAGAAATAACCGGCTTGTTGCTATCACACCACGTTTCCGACTGCCCTTGGTGCTGGGGGACACGGGGCATGTCGCACGGGCGACTGCGAGCCCGCAGAGCCGTCGCCGCAGGATAATCCGCTTCGTTCAGCACCCACAGTTCGGCTTGGAAGAGTGGCGATGGAATCGTTCGGGCCATTTGCTCGTTGATTTCCACGCAACCGATGCCCGCCTGTTCCATCATGTTCTGAGCAAGGCCAGGATTGACGGATTGGTAGCTATCTGGTCAACTGACACTTCCGAGGAAAAACCACCATGAAGGAAGACGGGCAACACAATCCGGCGGGGCAGCAGGAGCATTTCTGCCGGCGAAGCTCATCTACCGTTAATGGAGTTCAACGACCCGCGAAATGTCGCTGGCTTAAATGCGGCACCTGGATGCGGACGATCATCTTTATCGGTTCATGTCTGCACCTGCCTGCAACCGGACAATCCCTGAGCGATCTCCTTTCAGGAAAGGTCAATACGCGCGGACTGAACGTATCGTTTTACGACCCTGGGCAGATGAAACCATCAGTGAACGTGCGCGTGGACCGGCTTTACACCGACTATGAGCGGAAGGGTTTTTTTCGATTGGGTATTTTGCCGCTGGGGGTCATGGAAAACGTCTTGATTGAAACCGACCGGACCGGGCAAACCACAAACCGTCTGGTTCAACTGCATGAATGGATCGGTTCCACGGCGGCCAGACGTCTCGAATTACGCCGCGTGACTTTTATGGTTCCCGACGGTTGCACGAATCGTTTGGAATGCGGTCGTGCCAGAATCGGGTCAGCCGGGAGGTGGGAGCTTTTGGACGGCGTGCGTTTTTTTTCCGGCACCAATCAAATTGAATCGGTTCGCGCCACGCTCCAGGTGAGCGGCGAGCAGGCCGGTCAGATCGATCTGGCGGGCACCGCGTCGAGGAGCTTCAATCTTTTTTCCGCCAATCCGTTTCAACCAACCTTACCGAAGAACAATCCATGAAAGCTAAAATGATGACGCTGGTATTTCTGTTCGCCTTCACCTGCCTGCTACGGGCACAACCGGCGGACGACTATGTGGCTTGGGGGCGGGCGGGCTTGGCCGACACCAACATACCCGTGGCCTATGATGCCTTCGCCCACGCCCTGGCGTTGGATATCAATCATCCGACCGCCAATGCGCTGTTTGCGATTACGCGCCTGCTGAACCTGCCGGGCCAACCGGCGGAAAGCAACCTGTTGAGCCGGGCGGGGGTGCCGGTGGCTGGGCGGGATATTTACAACTGGACGGCCTTGCTGCCCACAGACCCGCGCGGGAAGATTGTGTTGCCGGCAGGATTGAATGGCAGCGAGTTTTCGGCGCTGGTTCGGACGAACCTCCTGCTTGAGTTGATCGGTGCAGAGGGAAATCTGGCCAAAATCACGGACACCAATTTTCTGCTGACCCTGAGTGCGAGTGAAACCCGGTCCACTGCCGTGTCGCTTGACTACGGCGACATCCAATTGCTGCGGGCGCTGCTGAAGGCCGCGCAATACGCGTCCTATACGGCCTGCGCCTACAATATGGATGCCGATCTGGCAATCCTGCGGTCGTTGATCACCAACCAGCAATTCACGGTCGGGGGCTTGTTGATGGATTATCCAAACCTGATGACGTTCACCACGACCAACGACCTGACGCTGGCGGAGTCGGCTTTCCAGCGGGGCGTGGATCTCTACAACAGTGCCTCCCGAATCATCCGCAACCGCCCGGCCGGGGTGGTGCGTTTGTTCAACTACGATCCAGAGATGATGGTGGATGAGCAGAATTTCCGGCAAACTCTGACGGACCTGACCAACTCGTTCACCGACGCCGTGCCATTGACGGTGGCCTCCGAATATACGGTCTTTCTGGGTTCCTATTTCACCGGGAAGCGGGAACTCCGCAACTACCTGCCGGAAATCATCGGCAACGGATTTGTGCTGGGAACCCTGCCGGATATTACATTTGGCGGGATAGCAGGCGGGCTGTCGGCGAGTGCTATCGAAACCATGCTGGCCAGGAACCTGCAACCCATCCCGAGCCTCTCGCCGGTTAATCGTTCCGGAACCGGAGTCGTGTCGGTTCCACTGCATGTCCAGACAGGCCGTGGTTACGTGGTGCAGGTTTCGACCAATCTCACCTCCTGGCAAGATGGCATGGCATTTGTGGCCTCAGCCAACACGGTTGTATTTTCGAATTCGGTTGGCGCGGGGGTTTCCCGTTGTTTCTACCGGCTGGTGGATATTTCCGACGCCATGCCTGCGCCGCTAAATGACAACTTCGAGAACCGGGTCATCCTGGCCGGTCAGGGAATCACGACCACAGGATATACCGGAGGTTCAACGAGTCAGACCAACGAACCCGACTTTCCTTATTCGATGTCGGTCTGGTATCAATGGACCGCGCCGGTCTCGGGAACGTTTGTCATTTCGACCCGGGCACTGGGCCCATCTGGTTATACCTATGCCAACACCTACGCTGGTAGCACCCTGACAGAGCTGGCCTTGGTTGCCTATGATGGGCATCCTTTTCAGGCCGGTGCGGGAACGACGTATCAAATCCAAGTGAATAACGGGGGAAACCCTCCAGGTGGATTCTCCCTGACCATCACCTTGCCGCCGGTTCTGGCTGTGGCCGGGCTGGCGGATGGGAGCGGATTCACCGCCCCCACCAATATCACCATTTCGGCGTCCGCCACCGATGGGGATGGCAGTATCAGCGGGATCAGCATTAGCGGCGACGAGAACCTGTTAGGGAGCGCGGCCCAATCCAGTTACAGCCTGACCTGGAGCAATGTGCCGCCCGGGAACCATTACGTTGAGGTTGCAGCCACTGACAATCTGGGGGTCACGACTATTTCCAACCTGACATTCAATGTATTTCCAGCCAACGATAATTTCGCCAACAGCATTACCAACACGGGGACCTCGGTGACAGTTTACGGGTCGAACCGGGGTGCGAGCAAGGAAGGCAATGAGCCCAATCACGGAGGGATGGCGGGGGGGTCTTCCGTGTGGTGGTCCTGGATCGCGCCCTCGAACGGTCCCGCCGTCGTCTCGGTCTGGCTCAACAATTCGAGAGGACAGCCTTATGGCACTCCACTGCTTGGGATATACACTGGTAACAACGTAAGCAGCCTGACAGAGGTGGCTGGTGCCGCAGCACCCTATCCTGGCGGCCAGGCGACGACCAACTTTACGGCCATGGCAGGAACGACCTATCGGATTGCCGTGGACGAACGTAACGGCTACCAGGCAAATATCACCATGAATTGGATCCAGCCGCCGGCGGAAAAGGTGACGGTGATCGAGCTTGGCGTTGCGACCAACAACCTTTCCGGAGACAAGGACAGCCTGACCTATTATTATTTAAACATCCCCCCCGGCATTCAAGGCGCGGGGCAGATTTGGGTTTCCGGCGGGACGGGCGATTGCGACCTGTATGTCCGGCAGGGTTCCCGGCCGACGTTAACGGAATGGGATTATCGCCCGTATCTGGAGGGGAACAACGAATCGG
>Ga0247670_1000100_pt1 | contig 28057 bp, 24 predicted proteins | sample CNK11_metaG_FD_183042 | JGI IMG/M metagenome (GOLD analysis project Ga0247670, IMG submission 183042) | Soil microbial communities from Purdue University Martell Research Forest, Indiana, United States - CNK11 | ecosystem: Environmental > Terrestrial > Soil > Temperate forest > Bulk soil...
TGACGGCCACGACGCCGCGCACAAGACCGGCATCCTGGCGTCGCTCGCGCACGGTTTCTGGGTGAACCCGAAAAGCATTTATGTGGAGGGCCTCCGCCATATCAGCGCGCTCGACATCAAATTCGCCGGTGAACTCGGCTACACCATCAAGCTGCTCGGGATGGTGAAGAAGCTGGAGAGCGGCGGTCGCGTGCAAGTTTCCGTCTATCCGACTTTGATTCCGAATTCGCACGTGCTCGCCAGTGTGAACTACGCTTTCAACGCGGTGTTCGTGCGCGGCGACGTTGTGGGCGATTCCCTTTTTTACGGCCGCGGCGCGGGCAAGGACGCCACTGCCAGCGCGGTCTTGAGCGATCTGGCCGACGCCGCGCTGGATTTGAAGTTCGGCACCAAGCATCGCCTGCCGCCGTTCGTGCCGCACGAATGCTCCGGCGCCGTGGCGCCGATTGCGGAAGTCGTCTCGCAGTATTTCGTCCGGCTCAACGTCGTGGACAAGCCCGGCGTGCTCGCCAGAATTGCGACCATTTTCGGCGAGTCCAACATCGGCATCTCGTCAGTCATCCAGCCGGAAGGACACGAAGGTGAAAGCGTGCCGCTGATTTTCATGCTGCACTATGCGACCAACGGCGCGGCGCTCAAGGCGCTTGCCAAAATCGCGAAGCTGCCCGCCGTCAAAGGCAAGCCCGTAATGATCCGGGTGGAAAGTTTTGAATAAAATGAGCGCGCTTCTTTTTCGCAGCACCAACGGCCAATCGCCCGCAGTCAACTTGCGCGAGGCGTTGCTGGCTGGGCAGGCGCCGGATCGCGGACTTTATTTCCCCGACACATTTCCCAAGTTCACGCCCGCCGAGATCGCGGCGTTCGCCGGACTGCCGTATCACGAGATCGCGTTCCGCGTGCTGTCAGAATTCACGGACGGCATCATTCCGTCCGACGTCCTGGCCGCGATGTGCCATGAGGCGTATAACTTTCCGGTGCCTCTGGAGATCATCCGCCCCCGCGTCTTCCTGATGCGGCTGGACCAGGGGCCGACGGCGTCCTTCAAGGATTTTGCGGCCCAGATGATGGCGCGGATGTTCGGGCGTTTTCTGCGCGAGGACAACCGGCAGGTGACGATTCTCACCGCGACGAGCGGCGACACCGGCGCGGCGGTCGCGCACGCGTTCCACAAGATTCCCGGCGTGCGCGTCATCGTGCTGTTTCCGGAAGCCGAGGTCAGCGAAAGCCAGCGCAAGCTGATGACCACGCTGGCGGACAATGTCCGCACCGTGGCGGTGGACGGCAAGTTCGACGACTGCCAGGCGATGGTGAAACGCGCTTTTGCCGACCCGGCCCTTGCGCACATCCCGCTGTCGTCGGCGAATTCCATCAACATCGGCCGCCTGCTGCCGCAGAGTGTTTATTATTTCTACGCCGCGTCGCGCGTCGCGCAGGCGGGCGAGCCGGTGGTGTTTTCGATTCCCAGCGGCAATTTCGGCGACATGATGGGCGCGGTCGTCGCGCGCGAGATGGGTTTGCCGGTGAAAAAAATCATCGCATCCGTCAACGACAACGACGCGTTCCCGAAATTTCTCGCGACCGGCCATTACCAGAAAATTTCACCATCGCGCAATTCGCTCTCCAACGCGATGAACGTCGGGCATCCGAGCAACCTCTCGCGGCTGGTGGCGGTCTATGGCGGACAGATGGACGAGACGGGCAAGATCAACCGGCTGCCCGACCTCGCCGCGATGCGCCGCGATATTTTTTCGACGTCGATTTCCGACGAGCGCACCGTCACCGGTGTGCGCGAGTTCTGGAACAATTTTCAACTGCTGCTGGAGCCGCACGGCTCCGTGGCGTGGCAGGGCTTTCAGGATTGGACGGCGGTGGAACCGCTCGGCAACTCGCCGGCAGTCATCGTTGAGACCGCCAATCCGGCGAAGTTTCCGGTCGAAGTCGAAAAAGTCGTCGGCTGGGCCCCGGACGTGCCGGCGAACATGCTCGCGTCGCTGCAATTGCCGGAAGACTTCGACCGCATGGGCGCGGAATACGAGAAGTTCCGGGAGTATTTGCTCGCGAAACATTCGTGAATGCGCCGCCGGTCTCCGGATCGGCACGTTGACGTTCGTTCCTTTCGCGCCAATCCTGAAGACCGGCCCCTCGTGGGAAGTTGCATTGGTCAGCCGGCCCGGCCATCCCGCAGTCGACATAATTTCCAATAATACAGCTTGTAAGTTTTCCGCAACTCGGATAAAGCTGGAGCAGGACGGAATTGGGCGCGGCTGCTGCGCATTACCCTAACCTCAACCCGATTGTTTTATGAAAAAAAAGACACTCGTTTTCTGTTCTCCATTACCCTTCGTTTTGACCTTGTGCATCGGCGCATCCATGGTGGTGCAAGCTGCCGAAACGCTCATCAACTTCGACGATGTCGCCGGCGGCACACTCATCAACACGCATTATCCGGGAGTGACGTTTACCAACCCGATTGGCGGCAATATCGTCGCGCGGAGTGGAGCGGGCAGCGCGCCCTCCGCCCCAAACGTGGTCTGCATCACGAACGGCGGCGTCCTGCCCTTCTTCGATTCACCGTTTGGCGCGGTGGACGCGCGGTTTGCCACGCCGGTGCGCGTGGTAAAAATTGATGCCCGGCCTGTCAGCCAGGTGGCTGACCACCTGGATCCCACCGTGGCCCGGCCATACCTTCAAGCCTTCGACGCCAGCGGGACCCTGCTGGCCACCGTTTATTACGCCGGGGCGCTGCCTCAGGGTTGTTGTTACGAAGTGGGGGCGACCGAGACGTTGACCTACGCTTCATCCACGGCCAACATCGCGCGCGTCCGGTTTTCCTCGCAGCAGCCGGTCAGCGGCGTTCATACCTATGGGATGTTTGATAATCTCCGGTTTGATGACGGCTACTACACGCTGTCGGTGAGCATCACCGGCAACGGATCGGTCACGGCGGTTCCGAGCCAGGCGAGTTACTTCTACGGGACGGTGGTGAATCTGACCGCCACACCAGCCACGGATTGGGCATTCAGTTCGTGGTGGAACTTCACGGACGGTAATATCGGATCAGCGAACCCGCTGGATGTCACCATGAATGCCGATAAAAACATCGGCTACTATTTCTACTCGTTAGACCAATCCGAACCCAACTTCGTCGTCACCACGGCAGACGATCACAACGACGGAGTGGCCGGTGTTACCGACTGCACGTTGCGCGAAGCGATCAACGCCGCCAACGCTTTCACCACTGCCAACACGATCACGTTTGCCACGAACGTGACGGGTGTGATCACGCTGAAACTCGGTGAACTCACCATCAACCACGACCTCTCGATCATCGGGCCGGGCGCAAAAACGCTGGCGATCACCGTGAGCAACATCAGCTCCTCCTTCCATATCAGCGGCGGCGCCGTTGCCGCGATTTCCGGTTTGAGCATCGGCAACGTGGTGGTGGGATTCAACGCTTACGTCGGCATGACCATTGACGGAGGTTCAACCCTGTTGCTCAACGCGTGCAATGTCTCCGGGTTTCGCGACACTGGCATTTTCAATGGCGGCACGTTGAGCCTTAACAATTGCACCGTCACGGGTAATTCCGGCGACGCTGGTGGTGGTATCCGCAACTACGGCCTCCTGGGTGTTACGAACAGCACCATTTCTGGAAACAGCGCCGGTCATGGCGGAGGCATCTATAACCATCCCACGGGTTCGCTGACACTCCACAGCACCACGATCTGCAGCAACACCATCTTCGGCAGCATCGGTGGCGGAGGTATTCAGAATAACAGCGGAATTGTCAATGTCCGCAACAGTATCATCGCCGCCAATACCAACGCCATCGCGGTCATCGGGCCTGATTGCATCGGCAGCTTCAATTCGCTCGGTTACAATCTGGTTGGAAAGACCAATGACAGCAGCGGTTTCAGCAGCGCGAGTCAGGACCAGTTCGGCAGCATTGCTTCGCCCGTCAATCCGCTCCTCGGACCTTTGGCGGACAACGGCGGGCCAACATTCACACACCGCCCCCTGCCGGGCAGTCCGGCGGTGGACAAAGGCAATAGCTTTGGCCTCATCACCGATCAACGCGGCCGGCTTCGGCCCTGTGATCTTTCATCGGTCGCCAATGCATCCAGTGGCGACGGCAGCGACATCGGTGCCTATGAGCTCAATCTACCCGTGTTGAGCATCGTAAAGTCATTGAGCAACGTCGTGCTCTCGTGGTCAACCGATGAAGCTGGCTATACGCTTGAATCCGCCGCCCAACCCACGGCGCCTCCAGGCTGGGCGACCGTGTCGGGTGTTCCGTCGATCATCGGCAGCCAATACACGCTGACCACGAACACCGCGGCGGGGAGACAATTCTATCGCCTACGGAGCCCTTGAGTCCGGCTTGCCGAACCACACATCCGATTATTTTCCCCCGACGTTCCTTTTGCCGGGGACGCCGACAACAAGTTGCCGGAAGATTTCGACCGCATGGGCGCGGAATACGAGAAGTTCAAGGAATATTTGATCGACCGGCACGCGGCCTGACCGCGAAGTTCAGCCGTGCCACGACTGGGTGAATTACACCGGCGTCTCGCCGCACATCACATTTTCCCATGGCGCAGGATGGAGATGAGCAGCCAGAAGCCCATCAGCCCCGCGAGCAGATAACCGGCAAGGCCGAGCAACGATACATCGCCCCACATCGGCGGCACCTTGGCGCGGATGATCAACGAGGAACTGATGATCAACGCGGCGACCACGAGCGCGAAAGACAGGCGGTTGGTTGAACGCTCGAAAGCGTTTACGGCCGGCTCAAGTCCTTCATGACGGAAATTCACGCGGGCGTTGCCGGTCTTGATCTGCGAAACAATGCGGCGCACTTCATTCGGCAGTTCCCGCGCGACCTCGCCGACTTCCTGCGCGAACTCGAGCGCGCTGGTGATGACCCGGCGCGGCCGCAGCCGCTCCATCCGCGTTTGTTTCATGAACGGTTTGGCCTGTCCGATCAGGTCGTGCTCCGGGTTGAGCTGGCGGACCAGATCCTCGGTCAGGCTCAACGCCCGCAGCATGACGACCAGATCCGGCGGCAGACGAAGATGATGTTTGCCGGTCAGCCGCGCCAGTTGCGAGACGAGGCCGCCGAAATGGATTTCGCCGTCCGCGCGATAGAAATGGCGGTGCATGAATTCCGCCACGTCCGTCTCAAAGACTCCGCGCGCCGGTTCAAGATCCGATTCGGTGAGCTTGAGCAGCGCGGTCGCCACGCTGGTTTCGCTCCGGCGGGCGATGCCCCACACAAAATCCACGAACGCCTCGCGCGTGCGCAGGTCCAAAAAACCCATCATGCCGAAATCCAGGAAACACACGCGCTGGTCCGGCATGATCTGGAGGTTTCCCGGATGCGGATCGGCATGAAAAAAACCGTGGGCGAAAATCTGTTTCATCACCAGGTCGGCGATGCGTCGGCCGAGTTCGCGCCGGTCCAGGCCGGCGGCGGCCAGGTCGTCGAGTTTGGACGCCTTGATGCCGTTCACATATTCCATCACCAGCACGCGCGGCGTGGTGAATTCCAAAAAAACGGCAGGCAGATAAATGGCGGCCTCATCCCGAAACTGCCGCGAGAAACGTTCGAGATGCGCGGCTTCGCTGGTGAAATCCATTTCCTTCTCCAGGCTGCGGGCGAGTTCGTCCACGAGCCTCACGGGCTGGTGCAGCCGCCATTCCGGCAGATGCGTTTCCGCGAGGCTGGCAAGCTGGCGCAGGATGGCGAGATCCTCCCCCACGGTTTTCTGGATGCCGGGCCGTTGCACCTTGATGACCACCTCCTCGCCGGTGAGCAGCCTGGCACGATGCACCTGGCCGATGGACGCGGAACCAAGCGCCGCTTCCTCGACGCTGTCGAAGACGTCGGTGAGCGGGCGCTTTAATTCCTCCTCGATGACGGAGCGAACCGCACTGAACGGCAGCGGCGCGACCTGGTCCTGGAGCTTGGCCAGTTCATCCGTGAATTCCGGCGGCAGGATGCGGGTGCGCGCGGCGGCGAGCTGGCCGAGCTTCACGAACGTCGGGCCCAGTTCCTCGCACGCGCGGCGCAGACGTTCCGGCTGGCCGATCTCCTGCATGTTCGCCTGCTGATCGCGCACGCGCTTGAACGGGATGCGCGCGGCGCGCGGCAGCGGCAGATATTGCGCGAGGTCATCGTAGCCGTATTTGAGCAGCACGCCGGCAATGTCGCGGAGGCGCTTGGCCTGCTGGTAGGCCGCACCGATTTTGCGGACGCGTTGGAAAAGCATGCGATAAGATGTTAAGCGGTCAGCCAGTTATTGGAGACGCGGCAAGCCCGTAGTGAACGCATCATTCATCCTTGAATTTGCGGGCGGCATTTTTGCACGACTCGCTCAAGTCGTCCCAGGCATTCTCGACGCCACTCTTCATTTCCTGCCAGGCGTCACCGCCGGCGTCGGTGAGACTTTTCAGTCTGGCCTTCAGGGCATCGAGTTTTTGATCGGCATCGGCGAGTTCCTCGTAGGCCATGATCTTGCCGTCGGCGATGGCGACTTTTGCCCTGGCTTTCAACAGTTCGAGGCGCGCGCGCTGTTCTTCCAGCTGCGCCTCCATCTTTTCGCGATACGCATTTTTCAGGCTCATGTTGGGTTGCCTTTCAGTTCAAGTTCTCCGTGAAACACTGTAACCAAAGCTGAGCGCATGGAAAGCCGCAATCTCCCCGGCTAAAATTTCGAAGTCAGTCACTCCCACCAACCGGGCGCCGGCAAAATATATTCAAAACTTGTTTGGCGGAACGGAGCCGGAAACTAAGGTTTATCATTTTCTCCGCGAAACATCTTCCAGCCCGCAAGGACCAGGGATCCCAGTCTGCCGAGCCGGCCGATCACGCCCGCGACGGCGCCGGGTTGGCGCATGACCTCGACGGCCAGCATCCCGACGCCAGCGGCCAGGACCGCCGTCCAGAGCGGATGCCGTCGCGCGAGATTGCCGCCTTCATTGAGCCAGGATTCGGGAGCGCGCACCCGCTGCCAGTCCACAGCGAGCAGCCGCCGGCGCACATCGCTTTGCAGCACGAGCAACTCCTTCTGCTTTTGCAGGCGGGCTATTTCGGCTTGGTGAAACATGCGCAATCCTTTTTGAATTCTTCGAGCGTTGCGGAATAGGGGTGCCAGCGCTGCAGGCGGGAACGCAATTTCACAAACGCCACCGTCGCCGTCACGGCATAGACCGCCGTCAAAACCGTCAACGCCAGCACCCGGTGCGTGTCCCAGAATACAACCGTGATCGTGAAGGTGATCAGGAGCAGCGTCATCAACGCACACACGACCCCGACCGCCAGCAACAGTAGCGCGTCAAACATCCGCGCCCGCTCCTCCTTGAGTTCAACCAAAAAGAGCTCCAGCCGGCTGCCCGCCAGGCCACGCAGGGTCTGCAGCATTCGCGTGACGGTGGCGAGCAGTCCGCTTTCCGTTGGGGGCGTCGCGTCCATGATCAACGACGTCCGACGAGCACGCCGATCAACAATCCCACTCCAAATGCGACCCCGATGGATTCATACGGGTGTTCACGGATGGTTTTGTCGGTCACCTTCGCCCCGGCCACGGCCTTTTCTTCAATCCGATGGCAGGCAGCCTTTGCCGATTCAACGACCGTGGACAAACGGCTGCGTAATTCGCTCATTTTGTCCCCGGCCTGTCCGGCGGTGGCCTGCAACACCGCTTCTGCATCACGCGAGAGATCCCGCAAGTCGCCCACCAGTTTTTCCATGTTTGCTTCATTTGTCATAATCATCCTTTCTCCTTCAACCGGTTTTTCGCCGGTCAACCTCCCGGTTGCGATCCCGGCAACCCAACATGATTCAAGTTTTCCAAACGCGCAAAAAAAAAATTTCAAAACGGATATTGTCCGGGCCAAAACAAGAAAAGATTCCCCGCGCCCATCACCTGGTGCGCATCCTGACACTGCCCCGGAGCGCGGGCGGTCCCCCGCCCGCAGCGGTCACATCGGCAAGCAAAGGTCCGGATTTTCCCAGCCGTTCTGTGGTTTCCACCCGCTGCGACCGGGGGACCGGTCGCGCTCCGTCTGGGGCGGTGTGCGGCATGCGCCCCGGGCCAGACACCGTTAGAGTTCCGTCTTTTCAAACGCCACGCATCTGACTATCCTCCGGTTTCCGTTTCGAGCCTCCGGGAAGTTTGGCCGGCGGCTTTGGCAATTTTGTATGGCATTGATCGTTCAAAAATTTGGCGGCACTTCGGTGGGCAACACCGACCGCATCAAGAATGTCGCCGCGCGCGTGGCGAAATATCACGCGCAGGGCGACCAGATTGTCGTCGTCGTCTCCGCGATGAGCGGCGTGACCGACGGCCTCATCAAGCTCGCCAAGGACATCGCGCCGCTGCCGAGCGAACGCGAGATGGACATGCTCCTCGCCACCGGCGAACAGCAGACCATCGCGCTCACCGCCATCGCGCTGCACGCGCTGAACATTCCGGCCGTTTCCATGACCGGCGCGCAGGCGGGCATCGTCACGGATGGCGTCCACACCAAGGCCAAAATCCACAACATCACCCCGAAGCAGGTCCATGAGGCGCTCGACGCGGGCAATGTCGTCATTGTCGCCGGCTTCCAGGGCGAAACGGCCGCGGGCCAGATCACCACGCTCGGCCGCGGCGGTTCAGACCTGACGGCGATTGCACTCGCCGCCGCGCTCAAGGCCGATCTCTGCCAGATTTACACGGATGTGGACGGCGTTTACACGACTGATCCGCGCATCGTGCCGACGGCGAAGAAGCTGCTGGAAATTTCCTACGATGAAATGCTCGAACTGGCCAGCCTCGGCGCGAAGGTGATGCAGAGCCGCTCGGTGGAATTTGCCAAAAAATTTGGCGTCGTGTTTGAAGTCCGCAGCAGTTTAAATGATAACCCCGGAACGATTGTGAAAGAAGAAACGAAAAGCATGGAAGGCGTCGTCGTGCGCGGCGTCGCGCTCGACAAAAATCAGGCCAAGATCACGCTCGTCGGCGTGCCCGATAAACCCGGCGTGGCCGCGAAGATCTTCAAGGCGCTCGGCGATGCGACCGTGAACGTGGACATGATCGTCCAGAACATCAGCCACGGCACGGGCACGCCGCAGACGGACATTTCCTTCACGGCCGACAAGCCGGATTTGCTCAAGGCGCAGAAGGTCATCGACGGTTTGAAAGCCGAAGTCGGCTTCAAAGAAGCCATTACCGCCGAGAAGATCGGCAAGCTGTCCATCGTCGGCGTCGGCATGAAATCGCACACCGGGGTGGCGGGGAAATTATTTGAAACCCTCGCAAACGAAGGCGTGAACATTGACATGATCTCCACGAGCGAGATCAAAATCTCCGTCGTCATCGACCTCGCGAAGGGCGAACAAGCCGTGAAGGCCGTCCACGCGGCGTTCATCGGCTGAACCACTGGATCGGGGCGGCGGATTGCAATTCCACTTGACTGGGTGCAGTCATGGAATAACGTCGTCTCGCAATGGTTGACAAAAACCGGCCCGGCGCGCCCACCGGGGTAACAGAACAACCCCCCGCGAACGGACCCAACACCAAGACGACTTGGTGCGCATTGTATGGTTTCCTGCTGGTTTCAATCGCCCTTGCAGCCTATGTATTTGGCGTCGCTCTCGGCCCCTTGCGCTGGCTGCTGCTAAATCCCCCGCTGTTGCGACAGATCAATGAAGCCATTGTCTGGTATAGCGGAATCCCCCTGGTTGCCGGAACACTGCTGATCTGCTGGGATCTTTTTGGCCACGTCCGCCGGCTGCGCGGCTTGAAATCCATCCGGATCGATTCCCCCGCCAATCTCCGGCTCACGGTCGTTCTGACCGCCTACAACGATGAGCGCAGCATCGGCGGAGCCGTGCAAGATTTTCGCACCCACCCGCAGGTCGAACGCGTGATTGTGATCAGCAACAACAGCAAGGATCGCACGATGGAAATCGCGGAACAGGCCGGAGCCATCGTGTTCAACGAGCCGCGGCAGGGATACGGAGCCTGTGTGCACCGGGCGTTGAACGAGGCGTTAATCTTCACGGACACCGAGCTGACCCTGTTGTGCGAAGGCGACCTGACTTTCCGCGCGGCGGACATCGAAAAATTTCTGGCGTATATTCCGCATGCCGACGTGGTCAACGGCAGCCGGATCGTCGAACAACTTCAAGATCGCAACACCCAGTTGTCGCTGTTCATGCACTACGGCAACCTGTTCGCCGGGAAAGTGCTGGAGTTGAAACATCTCGGCATGGTATCTCTCACGGACGTGGGCACGACTTACAAACTTTGCCGCAATCCGACGTTGCGCGGACTCATGGGCAAATTGGACCCACAGGTCAACCTGGAGTTTAACGCCTACTTCCTCGATACGGCGCTCCGGGCGGGCCTGCGCATCTTGGAATGCCCGGTCACCTTCTATCCACGCGTCGGCACCAGCAAAGGGGGCAACGTCAACAACCGCATCGCCACGCGACTGGGCCTGCGCATGCTCTATGGCATTTTTGTGAATTGGAAAGGATTTGGAAATGGCCGATGACACCTATCACAACACGCGATTTCAACCCGATCCGCGCCGCCGCGTGCTCTGGCGGACACTGGTGGACTGCGTGTTCCAAAAAAACATCCCGCCGGATGCCGCCGTGCTGGAACTGGGCGCCGGTTACGGCGATTTCATCAATTCCGTCAAAGCCCAGCGCCGGATCGCAGTGGACTGCTGGGCCGGGATGATTTCCCACCTGGACCCTGGCGTGGAAGGCCTGGTCACCAGCGTCACCCAGCTGGAGGCCGTGCCGGACAATGCCATGGACTACGTTTTTGCCAGCAACTGCTTTGAACATCTCACACGCCAGGAATTGCTGGACTGCCTGGCCCAGCTGCGACGCAAGATGAAACCCGGCGCAAGGCTCACCATCGTCCAGCCGAATTTCAAATATTGTTTCCGCGAATATTTTGACGATTACACCCACGTCTCCGTCTACACCGACCGCGGACTCTGCGATTTGCTGGCCGCGAACGGCTTCCAGATCGAGCAGTGCGAGCCGCGTTTTCTGCCATTGACGATCAAATCCAGCGCCCCCGTCCATCCGCTGCTGATCCGGCTCTATCTGGCCAGCCCGGTCAAACCGTTCGGCAAGCAAATGCTGATCAGCGCCACCCGATGACCCCGGACCACAGCTCAAAGTCGGATGCACTGGATGGGCGGACCGGGCCAGGCTTGCTCCGCCGCCACCAAAATTTTCTGACCGGCCTGATGCTGGCCATCCTGGCCTGGGTCATCTACTTCCCCTCGATTCAATACGGTTTTATTTATTTTGACGACGTCCGGATTCTTAAGAATCACCCTGAACTCTACGGGCAGCCCAGCCTGACCGCAGATGCGAAGGCTATTTTCCAGACGGGTTTCCCGCGCGAGGAACCATTGCTGGTGCGGGACGTGACGTGGGCACTGGACAGCCAGATATTCGGTTTTGGCAATCCGTTGGGCTATCACCTTGGTAATGTCCTGCTGCATGGCATCGTCGTTGCCCTGCTCTTTGCCTTTCTTCTGGGCATAACCCGGCGTTACGTTTTTGCGTTGACCATCGCCGCTGCGTATTTGCTGCTGGCGGTGCATGTGGAACCGGTCGCCTGGATCATGGGGCGCAAAGATATTTTGTCCGCCCTGTTCATGCTGCTGGCACTCTGCACCCAGACCCGGCGGATGCAGGCAAAAGGCGCCGTCGCCGTCTGCGCCTGGCATGCGCTGGTGCTGTTCTTTTTCCTGATCGCCCTGCTGTCGAAAATCAGCGTCCTCACTTTCCCGCTGGTGCTGTTCCTGCATGCCATGTTTCTGCCCTATCTGCGCGGCGAACGCCCGCCTGCCGCAACTTTTGACTGGGGCCGGACCTTGTTCAGGGAACTGGTGCTGCTCGTTCCCAGCCTCGCGATCAGCAGCAGCATCTATGTCTGGTATCAGCGCACGCTGGCACAGATGGGCCTCTTTGACCGCGGTTACCCCGCGCATGGACTTGGCCACCTCTGGAATCTGCTGATGGTCAACCCGATGGTCTTCTGGATTTACCTGAAGCAGATGTTTTTGCCCACGCACTTCGCCGTCCTGCATGCCTGGCCGGAATGGCAGCCGACGTATCCGCTGTGGCAGATGGTGACCTCCATTTTGACCGTGGCCGGCGCGCTGGCCGGTGGCGTCTGGATATTCTGCCGGCGCAAGGACCTGTTTTTTTACTATGCCGCCTTCTTTGTGCTGATGGTCCCGTATCTGAACCTGATTTACATCGGCATCTGGGTGGCTGACCGCTACATCTATTTCTCCTCGTTTTGCGCGCTGGCCATCGTGGTTTCCCTGGCGGGAACGGTCTGGCAACGTTCGCAACCAGCGATGCGGCTGGGTGTGCTGGTGGTCGGCGGCGCATTTGCCATGGTTAATTTCACCGAGACGGTTTTGTATGAACCGGCCTGGCGAAATGCCGAAACCTTGTGGCAAAACCACCTTGCCCAGCCCAACCACACGCCCGCCGCCTACGCCAATCTCGCGACTTATTATTACGCGGATTTCAGCGATGCCGTCGACCGGCAGGACCAGCCACGCATGGAGTCCGCCATCTACAAAATGTCCATCGTGCTCAAGGCGGCGTTCGCAGAATACTGGCCCGACCAGCAACAACCGCCACCAGCGTCAATCTCCCACCTGTTTTTTCTCCGATCACTCATCGAGGAGGTCGAAGGCAAACCGGAGGTCGCGCTGGCCAGCCTGCTGCTGTCCGACCGGCTCCATCCCGGATTCGATTCCACGAACCTGAACCTGGCACAGCTCTATCGCAAACTGGCCGGAACCGCGACCAACCCGGAACAGAAAAAAGCGTATGCCCTCTCCGCTCGCGACCGGTTCGCCACTTACCTCAAGCTGGCGTATCACGGCCGCCAGCCGCCACCGGGTGAGACCGCGGAAATGGCCGCCCTTGAAGCCGAGAGCACGGCCTTGTCCAAAGCGACCACGGAGCCGGCACCGGCAAAACCTCAGTAAGGCTTCGCCGCCGGTTCCGAGCCGTTTCAGAGGCTGAACACAACGATGTTTGCGTCTTCATAAGCCGGCGCACCCAGTTTTGTCTCATACTCGTGGCGCAGCCGCTCCAGATCCGGCAGCGGCAGTGCCACCACCGGCAGTTGCGCTTCGAAGCGCTTGTGCAGGATGATATATTCCACGTTACGCGACCGCATCGCCGCCAAATCGTCCATGGAAATCAAGTTGCGAAACTTCAGCCGCGCCGGGTCTTCGACGAGGCTCAGGATCTGATCAATGTAAGTGTTGCCATAAATATTTCCCGCCGCCAGACCGCGCGCAAGTTTCACATCGGACGCATAGCCGACGATCACCGGGTGCCGGTGGAAATGCTGATAGTAATAAAAAGGGTTGAAGTGATCGCCGATCAGCATCGGGTATTCGATGATCGCCCGGTTGTCTGACAGTTTCGCCAGCTTGCCATAAAAAGGCGAAACTTCATCGACGCGAATCGTGGTGACGAGCGTGGAATCAGCCGGCTTCAGGTCGCTGGAAAACGAAAGGTTCCAGTCAATCGGCGCGTAATTGTGCTGATAGGCCCCGTGACTGGTGAAATTATTCGGCGCGATATAACATCGCGGCAACGGCCCGGCCGATGCCAGCACCACCACACACGCGACCGCCAGCACGGTTTGCAACACCGGCCGCAAGGCCAGGCGGGTGGCGATGAATTCAACGACCGCCTGCAGCCCACAGGCGACCAGCAAAAGACTGACCGGCACCAATGGTATGCAGTAGCGGGTCAGGACGATGGCGCTCTGCGCACAATCCGGCCGCGACAGCAGCATGGCGAGCACGTGCAGCGGATAAAGGATCACCAAGGTTGCGCCAAACCATGGATTGCGCCGGCATTGCTCCACGGCCCCAACGATGAGCGCCCCCAGGAACAGCAGGGCCAGCACCAATTGTCCCGTGCCGCTGACCAGCATGGCAACCCGGGGTAACGATTCGAGCTTGAAACTTCCCGACAAGGCGATGGTGAAGAAAGTGCCGCGCATCGAACCGATCAGCGCCGGCAGGATCAAAATCGCACCCACCACCGCCATGCCGACCACAACGAGTAGCCAGTGTCGCAGCGGCGGGCCGGTCATCGGCCGCTTCTTCAGGCAATACGCATACAAATGAAAACCCATGGCGGCCAGCACCGGGGCGGCCACCGTGACCGCGGCAAACAGGTGAAAATAAACTGCCAGAACACCGGCGACAGCAAAAAGCAAGGCCGGGCGAAACCCGCCCGTTTGCATCCAGCGCGCCGCCAGCAAGATTGCGGCAAAGCCCAAAAAAGCGACGGCACTGTATGGCCGGCAGATGCGGCTGTAGAAAACCAGCACCGGAGAAAACGCCAGCAACAACGCCAGCCAGGCAGCGCGTTGCGGCCCGACAATTTTCCAGGCCAGCAACGGACAGATCGTCACGCACAACATCCCGAAAACCAGCGACGGCATTCTTAACCCCATTTCCGACCATCCACCACACGCGCCCAGCAGCCAGGTGTAGAAGTTCAACGGAATACAAGTCGCTCCCGGGATCGAGAAGTGGGTCAACAACCACATGGGGGATTTGCCGATGGCGTAATAAAATCCATGCCATTCGTCGTCCGAAAAAACCTGGTCGGCGACAAGATAAAAACGCAGGAAAAGGCCGGCCAGCAAAGCCATCGTCCACACGGTAATAAAACCACGATCCCCGCCCTGCCGCAAAAAGCCATTCATTTCGATGAGACTGGCTAAAACCAGGACTGACAGCAATCCGATTTCCCATTTGTGGCTTGGCTGATTTGAACTTGACCGACCGGACCGCCATGCAGCCGCCGACAAAAGTGTTGACCTCAAAAAGCCGGGCCACTAATTTGACCCCGTGAATTACAACCTGAACCTGCTGCTTACGAACGCGCTGCTGACCAGCGCGGCAGTCGGGTATTGAGCGTTCACCAGAATCTATCAACCCACTGCCGGCACGGCGGTGGGTTTTTTGTTTTAACCTGACCGTCGGAAGGCAATACTAAGAAAGCCAAACGACCATGCATAAAGATCCGTCCAAAAAATATCGTCCATTCGCGCCGGTCAGCCTGCCCGACCGGCAATGGCCCAACCGCGTCCTCACGCAGGCGCCGCGCTGGTGCAGCGTGGATTTGCGCGACGGCAACCAGGCGCTCGCCGTGCCGATGAACGTCTCGCAGAAACTCGAGTTGTTCCAGTCGCTCGTGAAGATCGGCTTCAAGGAGATCGAGGTCGGCTTCCCGTCCGCGTCGAACACGGAATTTGCCTTCAACCGTTTGCTCATCGAGAAGGGCCATGCGCCGGACGATGTCTGGCTGCAGGTGCTCGTGCAGGCGCGCGAGGATTTGATCGAGCGCACCGTCGAGTCACTCGTTGGTGCGAAGAAGGTCATCATCCACATGTATAATTCGACGTCGCCCGCGCAGCGCCGCGTCGTGTTCGGCAAATCGAAGGACGAGATCAAGGCCATCGCCGTCAACGGAGCGCGGATGATCAAGGAGCGTTTGCACCGCCTCAAAGGCACGGAAGTGATGCTCCAGTATTCGCCGGAAAGTTTCAGCATGACGGAAGTGGAGTATGCCCGGGAAATTTCCGAGGCCGTCATGGACGTGTGGCAACCGACGCCGCAGCACAAGATGATCTTGAACCTGCCGGATACCGTCGAGGTCGCCATGCCCAATGTCTATGCCGACCAGATCGAATGGATGTGCCGCCATCTCCGGAACCGGGATTCGCTCATCATCAGTTTGCACACGCACAACGACCGCAGCACCGGCGTGGCCGCGACGGAACTCGGTTTGCTCGCGGGCGCGGAACGCGTCGAGGGCACTTTGTTTGGCAACGGCGAACGAACGGGAAACCTGGACATCGTGACGGTCGCATTGAATCACTATATGCACGGCATCGATCCGAAACTGGATTTCTCGAGCCTCGGCTCGATCATTGACGTTTATGAACGCAGCACCGGCATGACCGTGCCCGCGCGTCATCCGTATGCCGGCGAACTCGTGTTCACGGCCTTCAGCGGGTCGCATCAGGACGCGATCAAGAAGGGCCTGGCTGAGCGCGAGAAAATTCCCGGCGCGCCTTGGGACGTGCCGTATCTCACGATTGACCCGGCGGACATTGGCCGGGAATACCGCGAGGTCATCCGCGTCAATTCGCAGTCCGGCAAGGGCGGCGTGGCGTATCTGCTCGAAAGCGAATTCGGCGTCGTCCTGCCCAAGGACATGCAGCGCGAGTTCGGCCCCATCGCCAACGACGCCGTGGACCGGCTGGGCCGCGAAGTCAGCGGCACGGAACTCAAGGCGATGTTCTGGAAGGAATACGTGGAACGAAACGCCCCGTGGTCGCTCACCAGTTTCGAGACGGAAAGTAAAAATGGCGTGGTGAAATGCCACGCGAAATTATTGCGTGACGGCCAGCCGGCGGAGTTTTCCGGCGAAGGCAACGGCCCGCTTGCGGCGCTCGTTCATGGCTTCGGCACCCTCGGCGTTCCCCGGTTTGAAATCACGAATTACAGCGAGCACGCCCTGAGTTCCGGCGAGGAGGCCGCGGCGATTTCCTACATCCAGATCAAAACGGCGGAGGGGATATCCCGTTGGGGCGCAGGCGTGGACACGAACATCGAACTCGCCTCGGTGCGCGCGGTGTTGAGCGCCCTCAACCGTTTATGATTCATTCTTGCGAAACCGTCCCAGTTGGTTGAAAATCCTGACCATGAGTTTGCGTAGGTTTTTTCTGGGCAGCTTGATGGTCGGGTTGCTGGTGATAGCGTGCACCCATAAATCCGCCGGTGCGCCGCCAGCCACGGTGGTCGCTCCTGCCGCGCCGACCCACGTTGTCACGCCACCCATTCAGCCAACCAATGTCCCGCCGCCGCCGCCGGCGGTCATCACGCCGGCGGTTTATGTGCCGGACATGACCCACACCGGGGAACCGTTGCCATCGGGAATCCTTGCTTGGGACCAGTTGTTGAAATCGTTGGATGCCGCTGCCGACCAGGCTGCGGCGCAGTTCGACTTTAGTTTCACGAATGTCTCATCCGGTCGGGTCGTCATCCTGAGCGTCCATCCATCCTGTGGCTGCACCACGGCGCAGTTGCCGCCGATGCCGTGGATGATCGAAGCCGGAACCAACGGCCACATCGGCCTCACAGTGAACCTCGCGGGCAAGACCGGCACGCTGTTTAAGACTGTGAACGTCGGCACGGACAAGGGAAACCTGACTCTCTCCCTGCGGATCACGATTCTGCCGCCCGTGATGCCGGTCATGACCGATGTTGACCGCGCCAGGGCGCTCGAAGCCGCCAAGGCGGACCGGCAGGCGGTGTTTAAGGGCGACTGCATCACCTGCCATGTCAAACCGGGCGTCGGCAAATATGGCAAGGCGCTTTACGACGTTTCCTGCGCTATCTGCCACGAATCAGAGCATCGCGCTACCATGGTGACGGATTTACACAATATCAAGACGCCGACCAATGAGGATTTCTGGCGCACCTGGATCATGCACGGCAAGCCGGGTTCGCTCATGCCTGCGTTTTCCTCTGCCGAGGGTGGCCCGCTCAATGATGTGCAAATCGCCTCACTCGCCGCCTACTTGAACGCGGCCATCCCGTCAAAAGCCCCACCCCCGCCGCAATGATGGCTATGGCGAGACTGACTATCCGACAGAAATGTTCCGTCTGCCGAAAAGATAAATTCAATTATTTTTTGCAAAACGGAAATATCATCTTAGCTTCAGGCTGGCTGCTGAGATAAACCCCAGAACTAATAAAACCCGAGCGACGTATGGATGATGCTGCCAACTTGAAAATGCAGGCGTCCTCCCCGGACAACCCCATCCCCACCGCGCCACGCAACAAAATCCTGGACGGCTCCTACTTTTGGTTTGTTCGCTTTTCTGAATTCTTAAAGCAGTTTTGGATTGCCGTGGTTTTGGCCGTCTGGGGCACCATCTGTTACCTTTTCATCACCCATTTCGTTTTTCTTTCGGTCCAAGTGGACGGACAGAGCATGGTGCCGACACTCGAAGACTCGGGGCATTATTGGCTGAACCGGTTCGCCTACGTCAGGAGTGAGCCGCGTCAGCTGGACATCGTCGCCCTGAAAGATCCGCGCGACAATACGCTGGTGGTGAAACGCATCATCGGCATGCCGGGTCAATCGATCTATTTCCACCAGGGCAAGGTCTACCTGAACGGTGCGCTGCTCAATGAACCTTACCTGATGGACAAGACGTATACTTTTGCCAACGAAACCAGAAGTGGGGATAAATTCACCTGTATCGGCAAGAACGAATATTTCGTCATGGGCGACAACCGCAATTACAGCACGGACAGCCGGATATTCGGCACCGTCCCGCGGCAGCGCATCCTCGGCAAAGTGGTCGAATAAGACTGCTCCCCTCCCCTGGCCCCGGCCCGGTTCAAACCGCACTTGCAGATTTTTGCCGGCTGGCTATGCTGTCAACCATGATGGCTACATCAGTTGACGCGACCAATCACGAAAAGCTTTCCAGCCTCGGCCGGCGCATTTTGGGCGGCGGCCACATCACCCGCGACGAAGCGTCGTGGCTCTTCAACCTCGAATCGTCTGCCGACATTCTCGATTTGCTGTCCTGGGCCAACCGCATCCGCGAACATTTCAAGGGCAACAAGATTCATCTCTGCTCCATCGTCAACGCCAAGGCCGGCGCGTGTTCCGAAAATTGCAGCTTCTGTGCGCAGTCGTCGCACTACCAGACCGGCTCGCCGAAGTATGGTTTCATCGAACCCGAACCCGTGAACGAAGCGGCGGACGAAGCGAACAAGAACCAAGTCACCGCCGTCGGCCTCGTCGCCGCGTGGAAAGGTCTCAATGAAGGACCGATGCTCGATGAAGTCTGCGACCGCATCCGCGAATTGAAGGCCGGCGGCAAGACGCGCCCCGACGCCTCGCTCGGCATCATCAAGAAACAGGAAGTCGCGAACCGCTTGAAGGAAGCCGGCCTCGAATGTTACGGCCACAACCTCGAAAGCTCGCGCCGCTTTTTCCCGAACACCTGCACCACGCACACGTTCGACGACCGGCTCGAAACCATCGGCTATCTGAAAAAGGCCGGCATCAAGATTTGTTCCGGCGGCATCATCGGCATGGGCGAGACGCGCGCCGACCGCTGCGACCTCGCGTTTGAATTGAAAGCCATCGGCGCGAATGTCGTGCCCGTCAACATCCTCAATCCGATTCCCGGCACGCCGTTTGAAAAACTGGCTCCCCTGCCCGTCATGGAAATCCTGAAGACCATCGCGTGCTTCCGGTTCATTCTGCCGCGCCAGGAAATCATGATCGCCGGCGGACGCACCGTGAACCTGCGCGACGCGCAAAGCATGATTTTCATGGCCGGCGCGAGCGCGCTGATGGTGGGCAACTATCTCACCACGCTGAACCAGCCCGTCGAAAAAGATCTCCAGATGCTCAAAGACCTCGGCCTCGACCCGAACTGGGACAGCCACGATTTCAGCGACCAGGAAGAAGGCGGCTGCGGGTGTGGGAAGGAAAGTTGTGAGACGGAAGCGGCTTCCGTGAATGCTTAATCAGTTACGAGAACGAACTGCTCTCAATTTGGTTTGTGCTTCTCAAGCCACGTTTTTAATTCAGAAAGAATTTGGCGATTCTCTGCGAGTTCCTCTTCTGTGCCATCGCGGTTCGCGTCGTGATGCCACTTGTAGTAATATTTCAACCCATCATGGTCTTCGATGTATTGCAGCAAATACCAATTATACCAATCTTTCACGGATGGATTGTCGAAATCCAAACAACTCACAAGGCCAGATGCAACTTGGTCGCTACGAGAAAGGCACATCTGCACAATGGCTTCATGGTAAGCCCGGAAATTAGCTTCGTTATTGTGCGCGGCACGAATTATTGGTGTTAGCCAATCAGCTTGGAATGGACGGTTGAGCGTAACCAATCCTTTCACAGCAGCAATGCGCAAGAAATAATCCGAGTCAATCAGCAGGTTTGTAAGCACGGCGAACGAACGTGCGTCGCCCAGCCGACCAATGGCTAGAGCAGCGACGTAACGAACAGAATTGCTTTTGTCCTGCAACAGGGAACAAATAGGAGAAAAAGCGAGCCCAGAACCAGTCCAACTGATTGCACGCGCAGTCTGGATGCGGATGTTCTCATTTGAACTCGTGAGTCCGGGAAGCAACGTGCGCGCGGCTCGGTCGGTTTGATGAAAGTTGCGGAGAGCGGTGCTGGCAATTTGGGGCACATAGATATTGAACTCGTCGCCATTTTTCAGAGCTCTAGATAGAGCATCGGCGGCGGCCAAGTTGTTTGTGAAACGAACGAGGGCATCGGCTGCAATGTAGTTGATGTCAGAACCTTTCATGACCAGCACAGCCAGATACGGAATTGTCCGAGGATCATTTATTTCAGCGAGTGCTTGGGCGGCTTCGTGGAGCGAACCGTTGGTTTCAACAACGTATCCCCACGCCTTGATGATTTCTGTGACGCGTTTGGAATCAGTTGGCAGAATTGTGAGTTTGATTACAGTGACGACGGATGGCCCAAAAAATCCGTTGCCAGTAGAGTAGTTGCAGAATGTATAACGGCAAGTGACGGCATAGTCGCCGGGCTGGTCAAACCCGCACCATTTATTCAAGAGTAGCCGCTCATTATATGCCTTGGCGTGCAGAACTGAAACGCTGCTGCCACCTCCGCCATATCCTCGACCTTGGTTAATATTTTTTACCGGCGTGCCAGTCGCGTTAGTCGCAGTAATTGTAAAATTACTATCACCAAAGAAGCTGAATTGGAACGGTTGATCGGCGCGATTGCTGACGACGAAAGTAAGAAAAAGCGGTTCGCCGAGAATGATACGCGTAGCATCAGGAACAAAACCCGCAACAATAGTGATTTGATTGGTTGTGTAGCTTCGTAGAAATGCACGTTCTTCAGCAGAAGCAAATGTCGCAATCAAAAGCAGCAAACAGCAAAGACATTTTCTCATATTCAGTTGGGCGAATAATTCTTTAACTTCACTCATCGGTTTAACGCAGATGACGATAGCGTAACAGAATTAAAATTACGTTTATTTCGTTTTGTCGCAAGAATCGGGTGGGAGCGGCCGGCGGCTCGTGGCAAAGTGAGGACATGAACGATTACGAACGCATCGCCCAAGTCATCCGGTTTCGGGATGCGCCACGTCTCGCCAAAGGATTCCAGTCCATCCCCCGTTTACATCACCATTTGACAATGCTCATCGCACAGGGTAGTTAATCACCGTCATGTTTAATTCTGCGTCATCCAGCATGATCCTCGCGATCATTATTAGCTCCAGCTTGGGGCTTGGATAGACGCGCACCGATTTACCGCACTCTGAATCCAAAGCCCCGAGTTTCTGCTCGGGGCTTTTTATTTGCCCAATCCATTCACAAAAAAATCATGAAAAATTCATCGAACTTCACCGTTTCGCTTCCCGAAATCGTCGCGGCACGCCGGCGCTTGAACGGCTCGATCGTCTGCACGCCGTGCATGGAGTCCGCGGCGTTGAGTGAATTGACGGGCGCGCGCATTTTTTGCAAACAGGAATTTCTCCAGCGCACCGGCAGTTTCAAGGAACGCGGGGCGCGCAACGCTTTGGCGCAACTGACACCGGAACAGGCGCACGCGGGTGTCATCGCCGCCTCGGCGGGCAACCACGCACTGGGTCTGGCGCGGCACGGAAATTTGCTGGGCATCCCGGTGACGGTGGTGATGCCGCGTTTCGCGCCGCTGATAAAAGTGTCGCGGTGCCGTCAACTCGGCGCGACTGTGCGGCTGCACGGCGATACGTTTGACGAAGCTCGCGGTGAAGCCAACCGTCTGGCGGCGGAACACGGGCTGACTTACATCCATCCGTTTGATGATCCGCACGTGATCGCGGGACAGGGGACGCTGGCTTTTGAAATCCTGGAACAGGTGCCGGATGCCGAGGCCGTCGTGGTGCCGGTCGGCGGCGGCGGATTGCTGGCCGGCGTGGCGATCGTGTTGCACGCGCTCAAACCGGACCTGCAAATCATCGGCGTGGAACCGGCCAACGCGGCGTGTTTCGCCGCCGGGCTGGCATCGGAAACGCCGGTGCGCGTCGCCACGCAATTCACGCTCGCCGATGGCCTGGCCGTGGCCGAAGCCGGACAATCCGCGCTGGCCATCGCGAAACCATTGGTCCACCGGATGGTGCAAGTTTCCGAAGAATCGCTGGCGCTGGCGCTGCTGCGATTGGCGGAATTGGAAAAATGCATCGTCGAAGGCGCCAGTGCCGCCGGACTGGCCGCGTTTCTCGGTGGCCATCTGCCTGAACTGGCCGGGCGGCGCGTGGTGCTGCTGCTCACCGGCGGCAACATTGATCCGCTGGCCCACAGCCGCGTGATCGAACGCGGACTGGCGGCGGACGGTCGCATCTATCGTTTCGATGTGTTGCTGACCGACCGGCCGGGCAGCCTCGCGCAACTCGCGGCCTTGCTCGGCAATGTCGGCGCCAACGTCACGGAAATTGTCCATAACCGGACGTTCGCCGGACCGAACCTGTCGCAAGTTCACGTGCTGTGCACGGTGGAAACTCGCGACCGCGCGCACATCACTGAAATCCAACAGCAACTTGTGGAAAATGGCCTGCCATTGGTTGCCCCCGATGGCAGAACCTTGTGAACGCATAAAATTCAGCGCAAGAATCGGGTGGGAGCAGTCGGTGGCTCATGGCAAACTAAGCGCGTTTTAGTTCACGACCTCCCTCACCCAAACCCTCTCCCCAAGGAGAGGGCTTTCACGCTCCCCGCGTTTCTGAAAAATCCGCGGCTGGATTGGCCGGATGGTCAACCAATAAAACAAAAACGTGCGTTGGCCGTTTCCCCTCTCCCCGGGGGAGAGGGTCAGGGTGAGGGCGGACGTCACCACAAATCTTATCGCCCAAAATCCTCAACCGCGAAATATGCTGAAACGCGAAAGCGATTGCTCATTCCGTCCGCATATTTCGCGCCGGTTGCGGTGACAATCCGTGTTCATCGGTGTTTATCCGTGGTTAAAAATCAATTCGTGAAAATTCATGCAATACGCGCCAAAATCTTTCTTGCAACATCGCAGCTTTGCGTGAAATTCTCCGCGTGCAAAAACTCGGCATAAATCACGGCGGCTATCACGGCGAGACGATTGACATCCGCAGCGTGTTGCGCGATGTCAAAGTCGCGGCGCAGGAACACGGTTGGACGTCCGAACTGTTCTACAAAACCGGCGACCTCGAATTGCTCGCGCTGCATCGCGCCCCGCTCTCAACTCTCAACCATCAACCATCAACTCGCCTTTACATCTCCGCCGGCATTCACGGCGATGAACCCGCCGGGCCGCTCGCGGCGTTGCGATTGCTACAGGAAAATAACTGGCCGGCGGACGCGGAACTGTGGTTGCTCCCCTGCTTGAATCCCAGCAGCTTTATTTTGAACATTCGCGGGAACGCCGACGGGATTGATTTGAACCGGGATTATCGCCAACAGGAAACCGGAGAGGTCACCGCGCACGTCCGCTGGCTGGAGCGGCAGCCGCGCTTTGATTTCTATCTCTGCCTGCACGAAGACTGGGAGTCGCACGGTTTTTATCTTTACGAGCAGAACCCGGACAACAAACCCTCGCTCGCGAACAAAATGATCGAGGCCGTAAAAGGGGTTTGCCCCATTGATCTGTCCGAAAACATTGAAGACCGCCCGGCACAGGGCGGCATCATCCGCCCGAATCTTTCGCCGCAGGATCGTCCCGACTGGCCGGAGGCGTTGTATCTCATCAGCCACAAGGCGCGCCAGGGCTACACGCTGGAAGCGCCGTCCGACTTTCCCCTGCCCGTCCGCGTCAACGCGCTCGTCGCGGCAGTGACTGCGGCGGTGAAATCCTTGCCGTAGCTGCGCCTCGGAAGAGCGCAGCAATAATTTCGCAACGATTGTGTGCGGCGGTCTGCCGACGCGCCGCTACGGGCTACTTCTTGGCGGCTTCGCGCCGCTTCATCCATTCGGTGCCCAGCTCCGTCAGGGTCTTGGTCTTCAAGATGCGTTCCGCCATCGGAAAGACGATGCGCTCTTCTTTTTCAAAATGTTTGCGCGAGGCGGCGATCACGGCCAGCAAAAGCCGTTTGGCGTCCTTCAACGTTCGGGCCCTGGTCACCTTCAACAGTGTTTGTTCGATCACCTGATGTTCGTGATGAAACGTTTCCTTCTGGCCGATCTGATCGAAGCAATGCTCCAGCGGATCAATGAACAGCTCGTCCTCCGTGTGCGAGTGCGGGGCCATGACCTTGTCGATGAGCACCGCGACGGACTTCACCTCCGCCACCGTCTTAAACCGCGGCGCGGTCGTCTCGATGTGGTCGAACAGATTGTGGAACACCGAATGTTCCGCGCGTAAAATGTCGGTGATTTTCATGGCAACAGATTTGATTGCATAATACTGATTCAAAATCCACCGGCCACTGTTTTTCGACCAACCCGATTTTGCCATTCTCATGGCTAAAACTGTTTACCCGGGTTTCAGCCATGTCCGGGTGTCCCACATTTTCGTGGGGTGACAGTTCCGGCTGAACCCGATACTTTCCCCGAAACATCGCGGAGCATGGGCTCCAGAAACCACACAAAAAATGAACGACAACCCGGCCCCCAAAGCACCAGGCACCAACCGCCGCACCTTTCTCACTCAAACCGCCGGCCTCGCTGCGCTGGCGGCGGCAACCGGCGGGCCGGTTTCCGTGGCCCGCGCAGCGAATCCGACCATGATTGGCTCCAAGAACAATGCTTTCCCGAAAAAATTCTGGTGGGGCGCCGCCACGGCGGCGTATCAGATCGAAGGCGCGGCGGCTGAAGACGGCCGCAAGCCCAGCGTCTGGGACACGTTCAGCCACACGCCCGGCCGCGTGAAGGAAGGCGACACCGGCGACGTCGCCTGCGACCACTACCACCGCTTCGAGGACGACGTGAAGCTGATGTCCGAACTGGGCATCAAACATTATCGCTTCAGCATTTCCTGGCCGCGGATCATGCCCGACGGTCGCGGCGCGGTGAATGAAAAGGGCATGGCGTTTTATAGCCGGCTCACGGACCTGCTGCTGAAAAACGGCATCACGCCGCACGCCACGCTGTTTCACTGGGACAGCCCGCAGGCGCTCGAAGACCTTTACGGTTCCTGGCGCAGCCGCGACATCGCCAAGGATTTTGCCGATTACTGCACTCAGGTGGTGAAACGCCTGGGCGACCGCATCACCGATTGGATGACCATCAACGAAATTTATTGCTTCACCTACATGGGCTATGGAGTGAATCAAATTCCGCCGCATGCACCCGGCACCGTGGTCAAGTCACGCCAGGAAGTGCTCCAGACCGTGCATCACGCGCTGCTCGCGCACGGACTCGGCTGCCAGGCCATCCGCGCCGCCACGCCCAAGCCCGCTCAGGTGTCGCTCGTGGTGAACTATGATGCATTCGTTCCCGTCATCGAGACGCCGGAAAACATCGAAGCCGCCAAACGCGCGTTCGTCGCCGAGGAACACAACGGCACCGTGCTCGTCCCGGCGCTGACCGGCCAATACAATCCGCTGGCCATCGAAAAACTCGGGGCCGACGCGCCGAAGATCCAGCCGGGCGACATGAAAATCATCGGCCAACCGCTGGATGTTCTGGGTTACAACATCTACACCGGCTCGTATGTTCGCGCGGCGGACAATGCGCGCGGCTACGAAATCCTGCCGCTGCCGCGCGAATATCCCAAGATGCACATGCCCTGGCTCAACTTCGTGCCCGAGTCCATTTACTGGGGCGTGCGGATGATCACCGACGCGCTGGGCAAAAAGAATCTGCCCATCGTCATCTCCGAAAACGGCTGCGCCACCGAGGACGACGTGACCGCCACCGGCGAAGTGTTTGATCTGAGCCGCGTGATGTATGTGCGCTCCTATCTGCGCAACGCCCACCGCGCCGTCGCCGAGGGTTATCCGTTGAAGGGCTATTTCCACTGGAGCCTGATGGACAATTTTGAATGGGCCTGGGGTTACACGCGCCGGTTCGGCATGACGCACATTGATTTCAAAACGCAAAAGCGCACGCCCAAGCAAAGCTTCCGCTGGTATCAAAAGGCCATCCAGGAAAATTCCATCGTCTGATTTCACCACCAAGGCGCGGAGACGCAGAGTTGAACCACGAAATACACGAAGCACACGAAAGCTGTTCCTCTCCGCCTCGACCGGGGAGAACCCTTCTCCGCGCTGGGGAGAAGGTGGCCGCAAGTCGGATGAGGTGCGGCGCAGAAACTTCTAACCAACGCACCGGGGTGAGGTGTCGAATCCAACGCAACAGCCCCAAAACTTTGACGCGAATTTCACGAATCATCACGAATTAAACTTCAGATCGGTAGGGCTGACCTGCCGGTCAGCCACTCAGGCGGTGCAGCAACGCGGCCCTGCCAATTAAATTCGTTATCTTGGTGGCCATCTGCAAAGATTGGCCGCCAGCAAAGGCTGGCCGTCTGCAAAGACCGCGAAGTCAAACTGACTTGCCCTGACATCAGCTCCGTAGGAGCGGCATCGTTGTAGCAACGACAACAAAACATTTTGAAAGCTCCGTCAGGAGCGACATGGTGGCTGTCTGCAAAGACTATGCCGCTCCTACGGAGCTAAAATTCCTGATTACGATTATCTACAGAGATGTCGCACCACTGGCGCTGTGATTTGGATTTGCCGGTGCGCCGGTTCGGCAGTAAAACAACGGGCATGGGCGCACTGAACGATGATCTGCTCCAGGCGGTGGAATTGGCTCTGGCCGGCAAGTGGGACGCCGCGCATGAACGGGTCCAGCAATACGAAGACCATGCCACCGCCGCGTGGATTCACGCCGTGCTGCACAAGATGGAGGGCGACCTCGGCAACGCTCGCTACTGGTATCGGCACGCCGACCGGATGGATCACGTCGCCGACGAACCGCGCGCGGAACTGGCCGCCATCAAAGCTGAATTAACCACGGATGAACACCGATGAACACAGATTCAAAACTCCGCGCCGAAGTCTGACGCAGGCGGAAACTGAATTGCGCTGAAGGTGCAAAGGAAATTAGCCCAGGGTTTGAGCGCAGCGAATACCCTGGGTAAACGTCCCACAAAATAATTCTCCCTCTCCTCGCCGAACGAGGAGAGGGTTGAGGTGAGGAGTCGAAACCAATGCGTGAAGTTTACGACATATCACGAATGATGCCGTCTTGCCCGATGAATCGGGCATAAGTGAATTGCAGCATGTTGAGAACCGGGCCGCTATAACTGGTGGCGAATCCAACAAGCCGTATAGGCCTTCCTTCCTGCACCACAAAACACGGTGCGCCGCTTATCCCGCCGTAATCGGTCTTATCCAAGTTAAAATTGGAAACGCTTGCCATGAAATTTGATTCATTTACTTGCGCAACCTGAATGCCGAAAGGTTGACGTATGTGACCAACTGACGTTTCATTTTCAACTCTATCTTTCGATGGAAAACCTATCAAATACAAAACATCGCCCAATTTCACTTTAGGAGGACGGTTTGCTTTCAGGTTGTAGAATTCAAGATTGGAAGCCGCCACTAGGTCTAAAGCATCACCAACATCGAACGTCACAAGGTCACAACGCCGATTATCATCAACTTTCTTTTCTATCAGATATTCATAGCTGAGACTCACGGGTTTTTTGCCCCCAAAACCGATACCGAATTGAAATGCAGGATTTTTTGAATAGGTTTCTTTGAAGCCTCCTTCGCCGAACATAACATGCCAGCAAGTGACCAATAATTTCTTCTGCCCTGTATCAACCAAGCCGAAACTTGCACTGCCATCGATAGTGCCCTTAGCCGGAACGATGCAGTTAAACCACGGATGGACACGGATAAACACGGATGAAGACCGGAGCAAAGACCACTTGAGCAAACTTGGCGGGAGGCACCGATCGGTGAACGCATTTTCGTTTCAGAAAGCC
>Ga0247670_1000101_pt1 | contig 28029 bp, 10 predicted proteins | sample CNK11_metaG_FD_183042 | JGI IMG/M metagenome (GOLD analysis project Ga0247670, IMG submission 183042) | Soil microbial communities from Purdue University Martell Research Forest, Indiana, United States - CNK11 | ecosystem: Environmental > Terrestrial > Soil > Temperate forest > Bulk soil...
GGGATTGGGCGCGGCCCAGCCGGACTGGTTGCATTACTACACGCTGGCACTGATGAAGGCGGCCGGCGGCAACTGGGTGCGCTGGGGTCATTGCGCCGCCGCGGAACCGATGATCGAGGCCGGCGACCGGCTGGGCATCATGGCCGAACAGCCGGGCGTGGACGGCGAATCGGACACGGTCGGGGCGGCGTGGGAAGTCCGGGCGGAAGCGTTTCGCGACCTGATCATTTATTTCCGCAACCATCCGTCAATCATGATCTGGGAGGGCGGCAATCAAAAAGTCTCGCTGGCCCACGTCAGGGAATTACGCGGCTACGTGGACCAATATGATCCGCACGGAGGACGGGCCTACGCCCACCGGCGGGCGGACCAGACGGATGCACTTTTCATGGACGTCTGTATTGGCACGGAAGGCGGACGCGAAGTTCCACGTCTGCCGGTGGTGGAAGGTGAATACGACCGGGAAGAATCCCCGCGCCGCATCTGGGACGAGGCTTCTCCGCCGAATTTCGGTTATCCCCAAGCGAAAGGAAAGTCGGACTATGTGCTGACCTCGGAGGAATATGCGGTGAACGAGGTCAAACAATATGCCCTCAAAATTGGCGCGCTCAATCACTGCGGCGGTGCGAACTGGATCTTTTCTGACTCAACCAGCGGCGGGCGCGACGCGGCGGAAGTCGCGCGCGCGAGCGGCGAGGTGGACGGCGTGCGTCTGCCGAAGGAGGCCTACTATGTCTGCCAGACCATGTTTTGCAGCGATCCGCAAATTCACATCATCGGCCACTGGAATTATCCGGCGGGGACGAAAAAGAATGTTTACGTCGTGTCCAATTGCGGGGCGGTGGAATTGTTCGTGAACGGCAAATCACTGGGCCGCGGGAAAGTTTCCGACCATTATTTGTTCACATTTGAAAACGTCGCGTGGGAACCGGGTGAGATCAAAGCCGTCGCCTGCCAAAATGGGAAGGCGGTTGTTTCGGAGAGCATAACAACGGCCGGCCCGCCGGTGGCGCTGAAACTTTCGCCGATTTTGGGACCCGATGGGTTGCAGGCGAACGGGTCGGATGTGGCGTTGCTGGATGTCGAGGCGGTGGATGCCCGCGGTGAGCGTTGCCCGACGTTCCAGCAGCGGGTGGATTTCGACCTCGCCGGTCCCGGCGTCTGGCGCGGCGGCTACAACAGCGGCCGGACCAATTCCATCAACAACAAATTTTTGGATTTGGAATGCGGCATCAACCGGGTGGCGGTTCGTTCCACGGAAACGCCGGGAGACATCACCATCACGGTGCATGGCGCGGGCCTCCAGCCGGCGAGCATCACGATTCCCAGCAGAAATTATGCAACGGAGAATGGTTACGCGCTGAAACTGCCGCCGCTGCCGCCACCGCCCGTGCTGGCCAGGCCGGCTTATGACGGGGCGCAGACGATGGTGGCCGCCGCCGCGAAAGCGGACACGGGGCGTTACCTCGCCGCATTTTCGTATTCCGGCCCGGCGGCAGCCGTGCATGTGGAGCAGGATGCCCGTGATGGCGCGAAGATTTACGCGGACCGCGATTTTATTTTCAGCGGCTTGCCGGCGCCGCTGGCGGGCAGCGACTGGGTGCAGACCGCCAATGCGGACAAGCTTTACAGCGCGGCGGACCTGCTGGATTTTTCGCTGAATCGCGACGGCGTGGTTTATGTGGCGCACGATGCGCGCCTGCCGGTGCCCGACTGGTTGCAACATCAGTTCAGCGCCACACCGATGCAGGTGGTCATCAACAGCCAGCCGATGAAAATCTATGAGCGCCGCGTCCGCAGCGGGGAAAGTCTGACCCTCGGCTCCAACACGGAGAACCGCCAGCTCAAGGCGTGCAACATGTATGTCGTCTTCGTCAAAAGTTCCCGCCAACCCGACCAGGCCAGCCGATGAGGCCGCCGTGTGGCTTGATATCGTTTGTGCAACCACTAAACTAATCGTGTGTCCACCCCACTGGCTTGCCGAATTTACGGAAAACTGTTGGCAGGATTTTTTTTGCTGTGCGCCGCCGCCGTATGCGCCGACGATGCCAACGTTTCCTGGCTGACGCGTCCGTGGCAGACGGAGGAAGGTCTGCCGGACAACAGCGTGAACGGCCTGGCGCAGACGGAGGAAGGGTATCTCTGGGTCGGCACGCCGACGGGGTTGGCGCGGTTCGACGGCATCCACTTCGAGAACATTCCCCTGACGAACGTTGTCACGATGCCGAACCACGGGATTGTGACGATGTTGCGCGGGCGGCGTGGGGCATTGTGGCTGGCGATGGACCGCGGAGCGCTGGTGCGGTTGTCGGGGAAAACGTCGCGCGCGTTCGTGACCGAGCTGACGAATTCGATTCCCAACGGTCTGACCGAAGGCGGGGACGGAACCCTGCTGCTGGCCTATCGCGGCGGAAATGTTTACCGCGTGAACAACGACCAGGTTTCGATGGCCGCCACGAATGACGGCTTTCCCGCCGGCCTGGACATGTGCGCGCTGGCGACGGACATCCATGGTTGCATCTGGTGGGCGAAGGAAGGCCAGTTGGGGATTTACACGAACGGAATTTTCCAGGTCGTAAGGGAGTTGAACCCGCTGCCGATGCGGCTGGCGGCGGCGCATGACGGAGGCGTCTGGGTGTGTTGTGGATTTCAATTGTTCAAATGCGATGAGCAGGGACGGTGCACGGACTTCGGCCAGTTTCACCCGGACAACAGCGGGACGGTGGCGACGGTGATGATCGAAGACCGCGATGGTGATGTATGGATCGGCACGACTTACAACGGGCTTTACCGGCATGGTCCGGCAGGCTTTGAATCCATCACGACCAGCCACGCCGGAATTTTAAGTCTCATTCAAGATCGCGAAGGCAACCTCTGGGCGGGGACTTCCGGCGGCGGCCTGAACCGCATCCGGCAGCGTGCCATCACATTGGAGGACGCGCAATCCGGCCTGCCGTTTCCCTCCATCGAGTCCATTTGCGAAGGCGCGGACGGCGCCATCTGGGCGGCCACGCAGAACCGCGTGCTGGTGCGCAAGTCGGGCGACCACTGGGACTCGATTCCCCCAAGCGACCAGTGGCCGGGCGATGCCACCTGTGTCACCGCGGATGCCCAGGGCCGCGTCTGGGTCGGCACGCGCCAGAACGGGCTGCACTGCTGGCGCGACGGGAAATTTGTCGCGTGGGGCGACGACAGCGCCCTGCGCGGCCAGACGCTCCATACGTTGCTCGTCAGCAAGTCGGGCGACCTGTGGATGGGCCAGGAATCGCCGAATGCGATTTCGCGTTTGCGCGACGGTCACCTCACCACGTTTCCGGTTGAGGCCACCGTCCGCATCATCCGGGCGATGGTTGAGGATGCGGCGGGCAACATCTGGGTTGGCACCTCGAAAGGGAATCTGCTCCGCATCCATGGCGAAAAAATCACCGAGGAGTCGCCGCGTCCTCCCAATGAACTCGTCGCCATCCGTTGTCTCTACCCGACGCCCGATGGCGCGTTGTGGATTGGCTACGCCGGCGCCGGCATCGGCCGGCTGAAGGACGGTCACTACACGGAAATCAATTCCGGCCAGGGATTGTTTGATGATTACGTCTCGCACATCGTCGCCGATGGCCGGGGCTGGCTTTGGTTTGGCGCGAACCGCGGGCTGTTCAAGGTGCGCGAAGAGGATTTCGAGAATTTTGCAGCGGGCAAAATTGCGCGCGTGCGCTCCATCCACTACGGGCGGGGCGAAGGCCTGCCCAGCCTGCAGGGAACGTTCGGCGATTCGCCGGATGTCCTGAGCAGCCGTGACGGGCGGCTGTGGATTCCGATGCAGACGGCGCTGGTGGTGGTGAACCCGGAAAAAATATACGAGAGCGCCGGCCCGCCGGCCCCGCTGGTGACGCGGGTGTTGCTCGATGACCGCGTCATCGCGCAATACACCGGCATCCTGCCGCCGCCGCAAAAACCCATCATCGAAATTCCCGCCGTCATTGACGGCCCGGCCACGCTTCAGCTCCCGCCGGGACACCGCAGCGTGAAATTCGAGTTCACCGCGTTTGACTTCAGCGCGCCGGAAAACGTCCAGTTCCGCCACCGGCTGCGCGACGTGGAGGACGACTGGGTGGAGGTCGAGGGCGCCCGCTCGGCAACCCATCAAACGCTCAACAACGGCGACTTTGGTTTTCAGGTCACCGCCTGCAACGGTGACGGCGACTGGAGCAAAAACATCGCCACCATCTCGCTCGTCGTCGCGCCATTTTTCTGGCAGACGTGGTGGTTCCGTTCCGTGGTGCTGGCGGTCTTCACGGGCAGCATCATTGCCATCGTGCGCTACGTTTCCTTCCGCCGCCTGCGCCGCCAGTTGGTGGTCATGGAACAGCAGGCGGCCTTGCAAAAAGAGCGCGCGCGCATCGCCAAGGATATTCACGACGACCTCGGCGCCAGCCTCACCCAGATCGCTTTCCTGGGCGAACTCGCGCAGCAGGATCGGGGGGAACCGGAAAAAGCCGCCGAGCGCGTCGGCAGGATTTCCACCACCGCCCGGCAGGCCATCAAGTCGCTCGACGAAATTGTCTGGGCCGTCAATCCGCGCAACGACACGCTGGCGCACCTGATCGAATATGCCGGCCAGTTCGCGCTCGATTACCTCCGTCTGGCGGACATCCGCTGCCGGCTCGACTTTCCCGAACAGAGTCCGCCGCGCGAGCTGTCCACCGACCTGCGCCATAATCTTTTTCTCGCCATCAAGGAGGCGCTGCACAACATCGTCAAACATGCGCACGCCACCGAAGTCTGGCTGCGCATCAAGTTTTCCGACCGGTTGCTGGAGATCACCATTGAAGACAACGGCCGTGGCTTTGACCGGGAACCGGACGATGCGCTGGCGGACGGATTGCGGAACATGCGCCAGCGCCTGGCGGACATTGGCGGAGAGTGCCGGGTGGAAAGCCAGGCCGGCACCGGAACCAGGATCAGCTTGCTATTGCCATGGCCGGGGAATTAGGCCAGACATCACCGTAAGCCAAACCGAAAACCCGGTTGCGCCGACTCGAACGTTCGTTCAATTGCTTAAATGAAAACAACAGCCCACATTGGCGCAAAGAAAAACGACATGCGCATCCGAGTTTCCATCGTCGAAGACAACCGCGGCACCCGCGAAAGCCTGACCGAATTGCTGGAGCGGGCGAATTCGCTGCGCTTCGTGGGCGCGCATCCCAACGGCGAGGAAGCCCTGCAACAGATTCCCGCCGAGGAGCCGGATGTCGTGTTGATGGACATCAATCTCCCGCGCATGAACGGCATCGAATGTGTGTCCCGCCTCAAGCAGCGCCTGCCCAAAACCCAGGTGCTCATGCTGACGACGTATGAGGAGAGCGATTTGATTTTCGATTCCCTGCGCAAGGGCGCCAGCGGTTATCTGCTCAAGAACACGACGCCCTCGGATTTGATCCAGGCCATTGAACAGGTTCATGGCGGCGGTGCGCCGATGTCCATGCAGATCGCCCGCAAAGTGGTGAACCATTTCCATCAGATCAAAAAGCCGCAGTCGGACATGGAGCAGCTCACCAAACGCGAACAGGAGATTCTCGCGCTCCTGGCCAAGGGTTTTCTCTACAAGGAAATCGCCGATCAACTGGGCATCACCTTGAGCACCGTGCGGGCGCATCTGCACACGGTATATGAGAAGCTGCACGTCCAGTCGCGCACCGAGGCGGTGGTCAAATATCTGGGGCGCGATTAAATGGGCAGGCATCCGTCGCGGCTTTATTTCCAGCTCAACCTGATTATGAAAAACTCACCAAGCTTCATCCGGGTTGGCGTGCGCCAGCTCGGTTTTCTTTCGCTCCTCTGGCTGGCCTTGACCGTTCCCCGCTGGTCGGTGGCGGCCACGGCCGAAAATTTTTTCAATGTGCGTGCGTTTGGTGCGACCGGGGATGGGAAAACCTTGGACAGTCCGGCCATCAACCAGGCGATTGACACGGCCGTGGCGGTTGGCGGCGGGACGGTGCTCGTGCCGGCGGGAACCTATTTGTGCGGCTCGATTCATCTGCAGAGCAACATTCATCTGCTGATCGATGCCGGGGCGACGATTCTGGGCGCGCCCCAAAGCATGAACGTCTATGACGAGACCGAGGCTTACACGTTTGGCGGTTATCAGGACGGCGGGCATTGCTATTTTCACAACAGCCTCATCTGGGGTGAAAACCTCACGAACGTGTTCATCAGCGGCAACGGCATGATCAACGGCGGCGGCCTCGTCCGCAGCGACGGGGTCCTGGACAAAATGGTGGGCTTCAATAAGTTTGATCCGCCCGTGACCAATGCCGCGCCGCCGGTGCGTCTGGGCAACAAGGCCATTGCCTTGAAACTTTGTCGCAATGTTCTCATCCGCGACATCACGATTTTTCACGGCGGACATTTCGCCATCCTCGTCACCGGTTGCGACAACCTGACCGTGGACAACGTGACGATGGATACGGATCGCGACGGCATCGACATTGATTGCTGCCGCAACACGATGGTCTCCAACTGCCGCATCAATTCACCCAACGATGACGGCCTTTGCCCGAAGAGCACCTTTGCGCTGGGCGAATGGCGGCCGACGGAAAATCTAACCATCGTGAACTGTCAGGTCTCCGGTTTTGTGGAAGGCACGCTGCTCGACGGGACAATGAAACCGAAAGCCAATGCCAATGGCCGCATCAAGTTCGGCACCGAATCGAGCGGCGGCTTCCGCAATTGCACGGTGGCGAACTGCACGTTCCGCAGTTGCCGCGGCCTGGCGCTCGAAGAAGTGGATGGCGGCATCATGGAGAACATCACCATCAACAACATCACGATGATGGACACGCCCGCCTATGGCATTTACATCACCACCGGCGAACGCAATCGCACGCCGAATCTCACCACGACCAGCCGCGCGCGGAATATTTTCATTTCCAATGTGATCATGGACGGCGTTGGCATGATGAGCGGCATTCAGATCATGGGCCTGCCCGGCCAGCCGGTGGAAGGGGTCCGCCTCGACAACATCCGGCTCATCTGCAACGGCGGCGGCACGGCGGAAGACGCCGCGCGCGTCCCCAAGGAACTCGGCGCCGGTTATCCCGAACCGCGCAACCTCGGCACACTGCCGGCCTACGGAGTCTATGCGCGCCATGTCAAGGGACTGGAACTGGCGAACATCAACGTCAGTTTTACCAAGACGGATTTGCGTCCGGCCATCGTCTGTTCGGATGTGAACGGGCTGGAGATTGACAACTTCAAGGCGCAGGTCGCCGGGGAGGCCAAGGCCTCACAGTTTGAAAAAGTTTCCGGTTTGGTCATCCGTAATTCCCCCGTGCTTCAATGAGCCGATTGCGTTGAGGATCGGGCTGGCTTCATTGGTTAAAATGGATTTTCTCCAGCCGCTTCGTTAGAACAAACGTTCAATGGAACGGGTTTCCGGGCCGTGTCATATTGGCGGCATCAATCCCAAGTATGACAGCCAGGCATCCATTCCATCCCCGGTTCGGGCCTGCCCGAAACGGATTCCATCCGAAGCAAAACCGCGACGGCTTTACGCTGATCGAACTGTTGGTGGTCATCGCCATCATCGCCATCCTGGCGGCGATGCTGTTGCCGGCGTTGAGCGCCGCCAAACAAAAGGCGCAGGCGGTGCGCTGCTTGAGCAACGTGAAGCAGATGACGCTGGCGGTGTCCATGTATCCGGGTGAACACGATGGCAAATATATCGCGGATCTGATGACCGGTGGCACGACGGCGGATACGGGCGCGTGGATCGTCAATCTGATGGACTATTACGCCAAAGCGACCAACTTGTTTCTGTGCCCCATCACCATCAAGCCGCAAACGGTGACGGGCAACACCGTTCCTGGCGATGTGGAAACACCGTGGGCAAGCATGTTGCCCCGCAACACCGGCAAAGTTTACAACGGCAGCTACGGCTACAACGGTTGGGCGTTCTCAGACAAGCTGGGCGACGGCAAGAATTACCCTGGCAATTATTTTGTAAAGGATGGCGCGGTCAGAAAGAGCAGCGAGACGCCGCTTTTTTACGATCAAAGCTGGACGGATGCCTGGCCGTTGGAAACCGACGCGCCCAACCGCTATCTCTACACCGCCCAAGGGGCGGCGGTTTTGCCCCCGTTGACGCCCGTAGGATTTCGTGGTTATCCCGGACACATGGGACGCGTCACCCTGGCCCGGCATGGCGCGGGCGGGGGTGTCAAGGCTCCCAAAGACGTCAACGGGATGAAGGTTTCCCAATTGCCCGGAGCCATCAACATGGGCATGGCCGATGGTCACGCGGAGCCAGTGAAATTACGGAACCTGTGGACCCTGTATTGGCATGCCCAATGGAATCCTTCCCTGGTCCAGGATTGGGCCGCCAACTGATCGTTGCCGGGTCCGTTTCGTGGCGGACATTTGGAATCAGTGTTTTTAATCGCCGCATCAAGCCCGAACGAATGTTCAATCGGAGACATACTCAGGTGGCCCAGAATAATCATGCTAATTCATTCAGCTGGCTGCGGGTTGTAATGGGCGACTCTGCCACTGAAATCCAGCTAAATAGCATTTGCTGGAACTGCCCTGAACCAGCCAAAATCATCCAAACCGATGAAAAAAAGCCACGCTTTCGCCTTTCTGCTCCTTGCCAGTTTGATGGTGTCGCAAGGTCAAGCGGCTCAAACCGCGAGCCCGTTTACGCCGCCGAATTTCCCGATACCCAAATTTTCCACCAAGACATACAACGTAAAGGATTTTGGTGCGACGGGCGGCGGTGAAACCAATGACACGTCCGCCATTAACCAGGCCATCGAGAAATGCAACGCCGACGGCGGCGGCACGGTGACGTTCCCGGCGGGCCGATACGCGGCGGGCTCGATCCATCTGAAGAGCAATGTCCGTTTGCTGCTCGATACGAACGCGGTCATCTTCGGTCTGGTCGGTGCGTTTGAGCAGCCGGAGCCGAATCCGTTCGACAAATATCAGGATTTTGGCCACAGCCATTTTCACGACGCATTGATGTGGGGCGAAAATCTGGAGAACGTCACCATCATTGGCGGAAAAATCAACGGCGGTCCCGCGATCGGGCACGGCGACCCGAAGCCCGGCAACGGCGATAAATTGATTTCCATCCGGGTCGGCAAGAATCTGGATTTTGAAAACATCACGCACGAGAAGGGCGGGCATTTTTGTTATCTGCTCAACGATTGCGAGAACCTGACCATCGCCAACGTCGTCATCAAAGAATCGCGCGACGCGGTGGATCTGATGGGCTGTCGCAACGTGCAGATCCACGACTGCCATTTCACCGGTTGCGGCGACGACACGATTGGCGTGAAGAGCGACTACGCGCTGGGCCGGAAAATCAACAGCGCGAATATTTATGTCTGGGATTCATATTTTGAATCCGGCTGCAACGGCCTGCAGTTCGGTTCGGAAACGGCGGGTGATTTCCGTAATGTGAATTTTTGGAACATCCGCATCGGCCGCGCCATGAAGGCGGGCATCGGCATCACCTGCAATGACGGTGGCGTCATTGACGGGGTGAATTACAGCAACATCGTGGTCAAAGGCGCGGCCAGCCCGATCTACATGCTCATCACCGACCGGCTGCGCAGCGGCGACCCGGACAAAAAGACTGGCACCATCAAAAATGTCCACATCATGAACGTGACGATCACGGATTGCCTGCCGGGGCGGCAGGGCCCGGTCCTGACGACCACGATTTCCGGCCGGCCGGAATCGAGTCTCGAAAACATCGTTCTGGAAAACATCAAAATTAATTATCCCGGCGGTTCCACCAACGCCGCGGCGGCGGCAATCGTGCCGCCGTATCCGAAGGATTATTCGCCCAAGAGCCTTGGCCCGCGTCCGGCATCGGGGCTTTATGTCCGGCATGTCAAAGGGCTGACCTTGAAAAATGTCGGGTTCACGTTCGATCAGGAAGACCTGCGCCCGTCAATCATCGCTTATGACGTGGACGGTTTGACGCTCGACAGATTTACTGTGCAAAAGCCCGCTGATGTTGAAATCCTCCGTTCGGATAAAGTGAAAAACGTCAGCGTTCATGATTCACCGGGCCTGGCCGATACAAAATAAAATGAGAGTTACAACTGGTTTTACGACGGTGGTGAGCACGCTGGTGCTATCACTTTGGCCGATCCTTGCGCCCGCCGCCACGTATCAGGTCGGTTCCATCGCGGATTTAAACGCCAGAATCTCGAGCGCGGTGGCGGGTGACACCATCATCCTATCGAACGGTGTTTACGCTTCAGCCTCGGCCATCAACATCATCAAAGTCGGCACGGCGGCCAATCCCATCACGATCAAAACAGAGACGATCGGCGGCGTGGAGATCACCGGCACCAAGGGCTTCACGTTGAGCAGCCCGGCGGCGTATATCACAATTCAAGGTTTCAAGTTCACGCATGCTGGGAACATCAGCATCAGCAGCGGCACGAGCCATTGCCGCTTCACGCGCAACCTCATTCAACTCACGATCCCTGCGACTAATGACGTTTCTTACATCAACATCAGCGGGGACGACGTGCAGATTGATCACAACGAACTGCGTAACAAATCCACGCTCGGCGAGATGCTCGACATCGCCGGCTCGGGCAGCCAGGTCGCACGCCGGCTGTGGGTGCATCATAATTATTTTCATGACTTCACCAGTCCCGGCGGCAACGGTGCGGAGACCATCCGCTGGGGTTTGAGCGGCCTCAGCCTTTCGACCGGTGACGGACTTTGCGAATACAATTTGTTCGTCCGTTGCGAAGGCGAGAACGAGATGATCTCCAACAAATCGTCCGGCAACACGTATCGCTACAACACGGTGCTGGATTGCGACGGCGGCGAGATCAGTCAGCGCCATGGCAACGATTGTCTCTACTACGGCAACTACATGCGGAACACGCAGGGCATGCGCATCTACGGCGACCGTCACAAAATTTTCAACAATTATTTCGAGAGCAATTCCGTCGGCGTGAACATGGGCAATGGCGACGGCGACGTTTACAATGGCGCGGCGTTGACCGCCCATGACCGGCCGGACGACAATGTCGTTGCGTTCAATACCTTCATCGGCAACGGCACGCATTACGAGATGGGCGGGCGCACCGGCGGACTGGGTTCCTCCAACACAGTTGTCGCCAACAATATTTTTCAAGGCGGCGGCAGCATGGCGAGTATCAGCAGCAGCGCGCCTTACACCGGTTCCTGGAGCAACAACATCCGCTGGCAAACTTCCAGTGCTGGCAACATGCCGGCGAGCGCCTATACGAATGTGAGTCCGCTGTTGGCCAAAGATTCCAGCGGGGCTTATCACCTTCAGTCCGGCAGTCCGGCCATCGACGTGGGAAAAGGTTCGTATAACTACTACGGAGTTTACTCGACGTTTTCATACGTCACCAACGACATGGACGGTCAGCCGCGCGACGCGAACAAAGACATCGGCGCCGATGAATTTTCCGCCGCGCCGGTTCTCGTGCACATTCTGACCACGAACGACGTGGGAATTGCCGCCGGTCTGACGAACCAACTGTCCGTGGCACCTGCCTCTCAACTCGTGCCGCCGGGTCTTGCCGCCCTTTACGCGGTGAGTTTCACCGGGGCTGTTTTCACGAGCACGATTTCGCTTTCGGTCAGTAATCTGCCCGCCAACACCACCGCCGGTTTCAGCCGGATCGTCCTGACGAATGCCGGCAATTCAACCCTCACCGTGACGACCACCGACAACACTCCGTCCGGCAATTACGCACTCGCGATTCGCGGCATCGGCGGTGGTCTGACGAACACTATTACCGCAGCCCTGATTGTCAGCGCCAACGCCGTGCCGCGCATCGTGACGATTGCTGCCGCAGGCACAAACGTTATAATCCGTGGCACGAATGCCCAGCCGTTTGGCTCCTATCTTTTGTTGACTGCCACCAATCTAACGCTGCCGCTGAACCAATGGAGTGTTGCGTCAACCGGTGCCTTTGATCCGTCCGGGAATTTCAATCTGACGAACCCGGTCCTGTCCGGAGCACCTGGTGGTTTTTATCTCCTGCAGCTTGCACCGTAGAACGAACGTTCAAGTCCGCAGGGCTTGACGCGGTTTGTCTGCACCGCCATTACTGGCAATATTGAAATCCCTGATGCCATGAAAATTCCAGTTGCCCCTTCGCTTCGTCATCGCCTTGCTGTTTTTGCCGCGCTGTCCGCAGTCGGCTCCTTGTTTGCCGCCGATGAATTCAGTCTGCCGCTCAAGGACAGCCCTGAAGCTGCATGGTGGCGGGATTCGCGGACGAATCTGGACGAGCGGCTCGGCTGGTTTCGCGACGCGCGGTTCGGGATGTTCATCCACTGGGGCGTCTATTCCGGCCTCGGCAACGAATATCAAGGGCGCAAGGGCGGCGGTTACGCGGAACACATCCAGCGCGTGCTGAAAATTCCCATCCCGGAATATCGCACGAACGTCGCGGGAAATTTCAACCCGACCAATTTCAACGCCGATGCGTGGGTCGCGCTCGCAAAACAGGCGGGGATGAAATACATCGTCATCACTTCGAAGCATCACGACGGTTTTGCGATGTGGCCGACGAAGGTGAACGACTACAACCTCATGGATGCGACGCCGTGGAAGCACGATCCGATGGCGGATTTGCGCGCCGCGTGCGACCGGCAGGGAATCAAGTTTGGCTTTTATTATTCGCAGGCGTTCGATTGGGGCAACTCCAACGCGCCGGGCAATGATTGGGATTACAACAATCCCGGCGGCGACAAAAAACTTGGCGGCGTGAACTGGTGGGAAACCAGGCCGGAGTTCATGACGTCGGCGCGGAAATATGTGGACACAAAATCCATCCCGCAAATCCGCGAACTCATCAAGCTCTATCATCCGGACATTTTGTGGTTCGACACGGCGGGCAAATTGCCGCCGTCTGAGAATCTCCGCATCATGAAGGCAATCCGCGAGGTGGATCCACACGTCGTCATCAGCGGGCGGCTCGTCCACGGTTGGGGCGATTATGATGACACGACGGATCGGCCGGCGAATTTCCCGCCGCATGACGGCGATTGGGAAGGGATTCCAACAACGGACGAATCCTACGGCTGGAACAAATTCGACACGTCGCACAAGCCGCCGGCGCATTTCATCCGGTTGCTCGCCAAAGCGGCGGCGCGCGGCGGAAATCTGCTGCTGAACATTGGGCCGATGGGCGATGGCAAGGTTGACCCGAAGGACGTGGCGATTTTGCAGGGCGTCGGCGACTGGTGGAAAGTGAACGGCGAATCCATCCGCGGCACAACGCGCACGCCGCTGCCAGTCCAGACGTGGGGCGAATCCACGCGCAAGGGCAACACGCTTTATCTGCATGTTTTCAACTGGCCGACGAACGGGCAGTTGGTGGTGGGCGGATTAAAAACAAAGGCAACCAACGCGTGCCTGCTCGCAACCCGTGGGCTTTGCGCGACGGTTCAGCCGTCCGATACCAACCAGGCTGGGACGTTGGGGGCGATTATCGCCAGCCTGCAACCGGGTCAATTTAAGATCACCCGGTTGAATCCATTCGATGTGAATATTTCAATTCCGACCAATGCGCCAGATCGGGTGGATTCCGTGGTCGTGTTGCAATGTGACGGTGACATCGTGGCGGATCCGGATCGTTTGCTGCAACCGGAATTTGCCAGCGAGACGCTGCGCGCGTTCGATGGCGGGCTGCATGGCGGACTTAAATTTGGTCCCGGCAAGAAAACCGACGACGTGGTGATGAATTGGACGAAGACCAATCAATCGGTCACCTGGCCGGTGCGTTTGACCGAAGCGGTGACGTATGAAGTTTTGGTGAATTACAGCGCGCCGGAAGCCCCGGCCGGCGGGACGTTCACCGTGAGCTTCGGCCCGCACACGCTGGCTGGCGAAGTGAAGCCCGGCACGGATCAGACCGTCTCACTTGGGCGCGTTTTGCTGGAGCCGGGCAGTTTCGAAATCAAGATCACCGCCAGCCAGATTCACGGCGGGGAACTGTTCCGCCTGCGGAGTCTGGAATTGAAGCCGCTAGCCCATTAGTTCACCCGGGTCAGCGTGGCCGGCTGAGGTGGCGAACATGCGTATTTTTCTTTGGCCGGTATGAACCCGCCGTTGGTAGAACAAATGTTCTATGGTTTGAGGGTCTGCCGTGTGTGAAACTTTTCGTGATCCTGATTATGAGAGCTACACGCCATCTATTGTCGTTCCACCATGTTTCTTTAAAATCCGTCCGGCGCTCTTTGCCGGCAGGTTTCACCCTGATCGAACTGCTGGTGGTCATCGCCATCATCGCGATTCTGGCGGCGATGCTGCTGCCGGCGCTGGCCAAGGCCAAGCTCAAGGCGACGCAGGCCACCTGCTTGAGCAATGATAAGCAGCTGGGGCTGGCGTTCACGATGTATACGGGTGACAACAACGAAAAGCTGATCGCGCTGACTTCGCCCGCTGGATTTAAAAATGCCGGCGGTTATTGGAATCTGGATAATGCGGCTCCGGGAAGCTGGACATCCCAAGCTTTAGCGCTGGCCGATGTTGAAGGCAACTTGAGGACGAATAATCTGCTTTATCAATACGCGCCGAATGCGGGGGCCAGCCATTGTCCCGGGGACGTCCGGTTCAACAACCCGATCGGTCAAGGCTGGGCTTATGACAGTTACTCGGTCACAAAGAATGTTTCAGGGGATACGGCCGATCCTTCCAATATTTATATCAAGACCACACAAATAAAAAGAGCCTCCGATTGTGTGATCTTTGTGGAGCAGGCCGATTCCCGGGGCTACAACAATGGAAACTTTTCGGGATCGATTGCCGCGCTCAACCCCGCGCAATTCAGTTTTGTGGACCTGTTTGCTACCTATCATGGCAATGTCGGCACGTTTGCTTTTGCGGACGGACACGCTGAGGCCAAGAAATGGACCGACGCGGGAATTCTTGCCGCCGGGAAATCGGCGAATCAACCCAACGGAGTTTATAAATACAACACCACCACCGCCACGACACCCAGCACGACCGGTGCTGATGCCGTGTGGATTGTGAATCACTGGCTCACCCCGTCCCATCCCTAGGCCAGAGCACTCTCGAAAATGATGCGCCGTGGTTGAATCTTTCGCCAAGTCCAAAAACAAAAATGTATTCCAGGAGGCCAACTGGCAGCGGAGTCGGGGCTGCTGAGGCAGATAGAACGAACGTTCTATTGAAAGCCGAAATCGCCGTGCTAAACATCCAGTATCACATGTTGAATGATTCCCAGCCGATGGATATTTGTCGTTTATTCAAGTCTTGCAATGCATCCAGTCGAAACTTCTCAAACGATTTGATCGCTGAAATCCCGAAAAAAACCTATGAAAAGCTCCCTGAAAAACCCCATCCCTTCGAATGCGCCAACCCTGTGGATTCTCTCCTTCCTGTGCGGGTTGCTGGTGATCAGCAATTCGGCCAAGGCCGCGAGTGCGACGTGGCTGGCATCCCCATTCAACAATAACTGGATTGCGGCCCCGACGACCAACAACTGGAGCACAGGGCCCGGCACGTTTCCGGGCAATACGGCCGGCTCCGGCACTACTGACGTGGCCACCTTCAGTGCCGCCAGTTCGATAACGACAATCAATTGCGCCAGCGGTTTTGCCATTGGCGGCATCACGTTCGACACGGCCAGCGCCTCCGCTTATACGATCAACACCAGCGGTGGCACGTGGCGTCTCAATACCGGCAACGCGGCCATCCGGGTTACCGGCACCGTGGTCAATCGGCAGACCATCACCGGCTCGCTTCGCATGCAGAGCAGCGGCACCCTCAATGTCATCAGCGATTCCTCCACGCCCGCGGCCACGTTAAACATCACCACCGGCATCAGCGTCAACAATTCCGGCACCGCCGGGACACTGATCTTGGGCGGCACCAATACGGGGCTGAATGTGCTTGGTGCCTTTACCGAGCAGGCTTTCGCAACCGCACCGGGCACACTCATCAAGACCAACCTTGGCACCTGGGTTTTGACCGGCAACTGCACGCATCACGCTGACACGATCATTTACGGCGGGACGCTGACGTTGATGGGTTCCGGCGCCATTCCCAACAGCCCGAACATCATCATCAAAGGCGGCACCTTGAGCGTGTCCAACATCCTGACTTCGGCGAACAACCTGATGATCACCAATTCCAGTGCGCTGTTGCTGACCAACACCTTTTTCCGGACACCGCTCACCATCGGCACGCTCACGGCCTCCAACGCGACGTTCCGGCTGGGCATCAATGGCGCCACGCCGTTCACCAACATCGTGGTGACAGCTGGGCTGACTGCCGGTCCCAACCTCGCGTTTGCCATTGACCAAATCGCGAACTTGGTGACCGCGACCCCATTCAACCTCATCAGCTACGCGGGGGCGGATCCTGATCCCACAAGCTTCACCGTGTCCGTGCCCAGTGGCTACTCCGTTGGTGCGGTGACGGTGGACGCTGGCAATAAAGTCGTCAAAGTAACCGTTACTCCGCCGGCAGCGGCCAGTTCGATTGTCTGGGTGGGAGCGACCAATTCCGTCTTGGTGAGCAACTGGAACACCAATACCCCGAACTGGGTGGATGCGGCGACTTTGAGCTTCCCGCAGGTCTATGCGGATCCGGATGCCGTGCTATTCAATGATGCCGCCAGCAACAGCACCGTTGCTTTGCTCACGACGGTCTCGCCCTTCAATGTGGTCGTCACCAACAACAGCTTGAATTACACGTTCAACGGCAGCGGCAAAATCAGCGGTGTGTTTGGTTTGAGCAAACAGGGCGGCGCCTCCTTGACGCTCGCTGAAACCGGCGGCGACAATTTTAGCGGCGGCATCACCGTCGGCGGTGGCACGCTGGTCTTGAACAACACCAACAGCGCCATCTCTGGCGGCCTCCTGATCGCCAGCGGCGCGACGGTGCAGATTGGCAACCACGACGCGAGCGGCAACCTGCCGTCCGGCGGCGTGGGAGTGGATGGCTCGCTGATTTTCAGCCGGTCAAACAACGTCACCGTTTCCACTTCCATTTCCGGGGTCGGCTCGCTGACGCAGAATGGAAATGGCACACTCACCTTGAACAATACCAACGCCTACACCGGCGCCACGATTGTCAGCAAAGGCACACTGGCGCTGAGCGGGTCGGGTTCGATTGCCAACAGCCCGGTGCTGCTGGTGAGCAACGCGACGTTCGATGTGTCCGCGCTCGCGACCCGAACAACCTTGCTGGGGGATCTCAACATTACGAACGCCGCCATCAGCGTGGGGCCGACCAATCTGCAAACGCCGATCAGTGTGAATACGTTTGAAGCGGATGGGATCATCGCTCAAAGCAACAGCATCAACGTGCTCGCCCTGCCGCCCATCGCAAGCTATCCGTCCACGATCACGCTCGTCCAGTCCGTCAATCCCATCACCCTGACCGCCGGGAATTTCAACTTCGCCCTCGGCAGTCTGCCGGCAGGTTCGCCGCCGTTTGCGGGGGTTCTCTCCGAAAGCGGCGACAACACCTCGATTCTGCTCACACTGACTGCGGGCCCGGTTGGCGCCCGGCCTTCCATGACTTGGAATGCCACCAACAACGTCAGCGCAAACACCAACTGGTCCCACAACGTGAACTGGCGTTTGCCCGGCGCTCCCGTCGCTACCGACAACGCCATCTTTGACGGTTCGACGACGGTGGCTGATGCCATCACCGTGAACAATGTCGTGGATGGCGGCTTCACGATGGCGGGATTGTCCTACCTCAACACGAACGGACAATATCACGTCACACAAATCCCCGCCGGCAACACGCTGACCATCAATAACACGTTTACGGCAGGTGGATTCACGGCCGACGGAGCGGTCACGCACGTTGCCTTTACCGATGGCGGCACGTTGGTGGTCAATGCTACGAATCCCAATCTGGTGGGTAACAGCGGGTCGTCGGGTTCCTCGGGCAATGCTTCGCTCGATCTTTCAGGCTTGAGCAATTTCGTCTATAACGCGGGCTCTTCCACATTTGGCGTGGGAAATGTCGGGGGCCGGGGCCAGGGCACCATCATCCTGGCCGCCGCCAGCAACAATATCACCGCCGGAACCGTCGCCATCATGACCTCGTCCGCCAGCAGCAGCGTCAGCGACACTTCAACCTTGGGAGCGGGAACGAACCTCATCAACGCGAACACCATCAACATTGCCGCCACACGGGCAAGTGGAACGCTCCGGTTTGACCCTGCGATTGCCACCGGCGGTTTGCGGGTGCGCGGCACGGGCGGAACCGATGCCGATCGCGCGACGGTGGTTTTGGGCAATCGCAGCAGCGGAGGAACCAGCGGAACGGCGACGGGGATCCTTGCCCTGAATGACCACCCCGTGGACATGCGGATTTCCACGCTGACGCTTGGACAATGTAATCAGGCCAGCCCCGTCGCTGGCATCGGCACGTTGCAATTCAATCAAGGCGCCGTTGATGTCACCACGATTAGAATGGGGATCATTTCCGACACCGGCTCCGCGACCGGCAATCTGACCGTCGGTGCCAACGGATTGTTGGTGATCGGCTCGGGCGGCCTCTCGATGGTCAATCAAACGGCGGCGGGCCCCGGCACCGGCAATCTGGCAATCACTGGCGGCAAAATGATTTGCAGCAACAGCATCGTCAAAACCACGGTGGCTGGCACCGCCAACATAACGCTGACGGACGGCACCTTGACCATGGTGGCCGGCACCATCGGCACGACTGCTGCGCGGATTGACACTCTGACCCTCAGCGACAACGGCAGCCTTGATACGCTATTGCAACTGAACGTCACCGCCGGCGCACCCGCCATCGCCGCCACCGCCATCAGCGCGAGCGGCACGACCACCATCAATGTCAGTTCCATTGCCGGGGTCATCGGCACCGGCCAGATTCCTCTGATCAGCTACAACAACAATGCCTCGCCATTTGGCGGCCTCACGCTTGGGACGGTTCCTGCCGGCTACAGCGGCGCTTCCTTGGTGGACAACACCGGCAACCAGTCCATTGATCTGCTCATCACCTCGCCCACGCCGCTGGTCTGGAAGGGCGCGGTCAACAGTCTCTGGGACACGAGCACGCTGAACTGGTTGAATGGCATCACCGCCGTGGCTTACTCGGACGCGAGTTTCGTCCAGCTGGACGACACGGCCAATACCGGCCTCGTCACGCTGGCGACGACCGTTTCATCCCCCGGCATCAACGTGACCAACAACACGCTGACCTACACCTTCAACGGCACGGGGCGGATGAGCGGCGCGGGCGGCCTGGTCAAACAGGGCCCCGGCAAGTTGGTTATCGCGAATAGCGGCACCAATGATTTCACCGGCGGGGTCAACATCGTCGAGGGCACGCTGCAGCTCGGCAACAACGACACCAATGGCATTCTGCCCGCAGGGAATATTGCCGACGGCGGCACGCTGGCTTTCCTGCACTCCGACGATGTGACCTTCGCCAATACGATCTCCGGCGCCGGCGGCGTGTCACAGATCAATACTAATATCCTGACGCTCTCGGGCGTGAATTCCTATACCGGCCCGACCTTCATCCGCAACGGCACGCTCAAAATCAACAACACCAACGCGCTTGGTTCGTGGGACGGCGCCGCGGTGACCATCACCAACGGCGGCACGCTGGACATCGGCGGATTGAGCGCGGCCATTCCAGCGGCGAATCCGGATTTTGGCACCAAGCAGTTCAGCATTGCCGGTGCCGGTGTGGGCGGTAGTGGCACTATCATCAACAGCGGCGCCAATCAACAGTTGGGTGCCTTCCAAAACATCCGGCTCACCGCCAATGCCAGCTTCGGTGGTCCGCGGCGCTGGGATATGCGCAACGGCTCACCTTCGCTCGACCTTCAGGGATTCAAGCTGACCAAAACCGGCACGAACCAGATCAGTCTTGTCGCCGTCAACGTGACTGACGGGGATATTGACATCAATCAAGGCACGCTGTCCTTTGAAGTCGCTTCCGTCGTCACTGGATCCGGAACCATCACCGTGAACAGCGGCGCGGCCTTGGGTCATTTCCGCCTGGGCAGTGGCGCGTTGACCCGGCCCATCGTGCTGAATGGCGGCGCCATCCTGAATCTGGCGACCACCGGGGCGGATTCGGCCAATGATGCGCCCATCACCTTGACGGCGAATTCGTCCCTGATCGGCAGCACCGCCGGCAATGCGGTAATCTTGAACGGCGTCATCACCGAGACGGGCGGCTCCTTCGGTCTGACCAAGACCAACGCGGGTGGCTTTGTGATGACCGCGAACAACACCTACAGCGGCGGCACCATCATCAACGCGGGCACGCTGGCATTGAGCGGCAATGGTTCCATCTCCAACAGTGCCAGCATCGCCATCGCGACTGGCGGGACATTGGACGTGAGCGCGCTGTCGAGCAGTCCGTGGATATTGAACGCCAGCCAGACCTTGAGCGGCTCCGGCACCGTGACCGGCGCCGTGGCGACAGTGGGCAACGCGACCATCGCTCCCGGCTCGGCTTCTGCCGTCGGGGTCATGACCGCCACGGGGGACATCACGCTGAACGGCACGAACGTGATGAAGCTCAACCAGGCCACGGCGACCAATGACGTGCTGGTGTCCCGTGATGGTGTCATCACGTATGGCGGAACGCTGTATCTCACCAACCTGTCCGGAACGCTGTCCGGTTCGAGCACCTTCAAATTGTTCAGCGCCAGCCCGGGCAATTACAGCGGCGGATTCAGTGCGATCATTCCGGCCACGCCCGGACCCGGCCGCACGTGGAACACCAATACGCTCACCACCGACGGCATCTTGCGGATCATTGCCACTGTCAACCCGAATCCGACGAACATCACTGTCTCCGTTTCCGGCAACATCCTGACCTTGAGCTGGCCGCCGGATTACATCGGCTGGCGGCTGCAATCGCAAACCAATGCGCTGGCTGCCGGCTTGCGCACCAACTGGGTCGACGTAACGGGTTCCGACTCGGTTAACATGGTCACCGTCACAAATAATCCCGCCAACGGCACGGTGTTCTATCGCATGGCGTATCCGTGAGGAAATCCGGCTGGTGAAATTTGGGTTGGGTCTGGCCGCCGGACTGCGGGGTTTGGTCCGGCGGCCAAAGTTTATCGTAACCAGGAAATGCCATAATGAGTCCCGGCTCGCGAATGATTTGATGAAAAATTCATGACCTCCCGATTCGCCAGTCATCGAGCACCGCCGCTGCGGGCGGCGACATTTCCGGTCTGGCCACGACTCGAATCCAGCGCTTTTGTCGTCACTTTGCCCGCCCGGCTGTCATGAATCCTCGACGTTTCAAATTATGGCTGGCAGGCGGCTTCCTGGCTTTCCAACTTCTGCCGGCACCGGGGCTGTCTGCGGCCGAGCCGCTGCATCCCATCCTGAACATTTCCGGCAGTGGCAGTGGCGCCAGCACGGTGACGAACATTGCGGAGTCTACTTATACCAACGACTTCACCCCGCGCACTCCGCCGCGCAACAACAGCTACGGTTTCGTGCCCGCTGTCGTGTCCGGCGACACCGGCTGGTCGTGGAGTTCGTCCGCACCCAACCAGATCAAGAGCACGCCCAGCGGAATTATTTTCCCAAACACCAACGCCGCGTATCCCGTGAGGACACAGGTCGTCACCGTTTTCCTCACCACGGCGACAAATAATCTGACGAAAGACGTCAACGCGCTCTATTACAACAAGGCCGGGAGCACCACGTCGAAGTCGCTGGTCTTGAATCTGATTGATTATAACAAACTCAATCAGCTGCGCGGCGACTTCAACAAGCTCGCGCCCGCTTACATCAACAGCGGCGCAAACCCGACGGCGCGCAATGACAACTACGCGCGCCGCATTGCCGTCTCGCTGCTGGACTGGGCGCGCTGGCATCCGGGTTATTATCTGACCGCCATCAACAGCGCGTCCTTTATCAACGTGACCCCGAATTATTCCGCCACCACCGGCGGCTTCGGCCCGCAGCGCGCCAGCGATCACAACGGCCTCGCGCACGAGTGGGCGGATGACGAGTTGCTGGCGTTCGACGCGATCTACAACAGCGTCGCGTTGACGAACCTGACTGCGGAGATGGGCTTCGATGTGCGCCAATACATCTGCGACAACCTGTTTTTCGATGAGGGCGATTTTCTCGTCAATCACATCCCGGTGGACATCGCGATCCAAAGCAATCTTTCCGGTCCTTACGCGATCCTGCCGCAAGTGGCGCGCGTGCTGGACCGGCCCGATTACATTTACTGGATGGATGCTTATTTGGATGCGACCGTGCGCCAGAAAATCCGGCGCGATGGCTGCCTTGAAGAAGGCGAGGGCTATTCGATTGGCTACCTGAACTCAAACCAGGACGCGGCGCAGAACACCCATGATTACTTTCTGACCCGCGCCGCGACCAATAGTGCGCTGCTGGCCATCAGCAATCGCGCCACCATCTACAACACCACGTTCGCCTACGGCCAGGGCCAGTGGAGCACAGTCAGCCTGCCGAGCGGCCAGCTCCCGTCGTTCGGGGACACGCCGTTCAACAATTATTTTTCGTCCCACAGCGCCGGCAATTCCGCGCTGCTGCCCGCCTACGGCACGCTCGCCATGGGTGCGGGCAGCGGCAGCCAGGCGATCCAGGTGAACCAGAATTTTTCCGGCGACAACAACCACATGCGCGCCGACATGAACGCGTTCGTGCTTTGGGCGTTCAACAATGAATACCTCGGCAACATCCGCTACTACAACGGCTCCATCGGCCGCAACTTCGGCGAACAGATGCTCGCTTATAACACCATCACGATCGACCGCTCCAACCTGTCGCCGTATCCCGATGCCGACACCTACGGCAACGGCGACCTGACACTTTACGAGCCGGGCAACAATGGCGGCTTACCACAAGGGGTCGCGATGACGGAGATCGACGGCCAGCGCGCGTATGCCAGCAAGGCCTCGCGCTTCCAGCGGTTGTTGCTGCTGAATACCGTGGATTTGGCGAAGCCATATATTGTGGATGTTTTCCGTATCACGGGCGGAACGACGCACGATTACACGTTTCACGGCGCGATCCGCTGGGATCAAAAAGGCCAATGCAGTTTTCCGCTCGTCACCAACAGCAATCTATATCCGATGCTGGAGGGTAGCGAGACGTGGAACCCGGCCGACGACACGCCGTATTACGGCTTCTGGCGCAATGTCAGCAGCAACACCGCCCCGGGGAATTTTCAAATCATTTACGCCGACACCAATCGGGCGTCGGGACGGGACACGAAATTGTGGATGACCGCCGACCCTCAACTCTCAACTAACAACTATCAACTCTTTCTGGGCACCACGCCCGTGCCGGCGCGCGACAACACGGTGCCGACCAATTTTTTCAACTCGCTGAACATCACGCGACCTTCGGCCATCATCCGCCATCGCATCCCGGGCGGCACATTGCAGGATCTGTTCGTCAGCGTGATCGAGCCGTTCAACGCCGGGGTCAGCAATATTGTTTCCGTCACGCGCCTGCCGATGAGCGGCACGGCGAACGAATCGGTCGGACTTAAGATCACCTTCAAGGACGGCCGCGTGGACACTTACATCGTCAACCTGCGCAACCCGCAAATCGCCGGTGCGAACACGGGTTCGGCCACGGTCGCGACGGCTGACGGCCAATACTCATTGACCGGGCGTGTCGGGTTGCATGTGGACCGTCCGAGTGGCGATTCGCGGGTGTGGACGATGAATGCGACCGACTTCAAATACGCCGGCCGTGGATTGTCCACGCCGACGAACACTTATTTTTCCGGCCTCATCGCCGGCGAAACACGCAAACTCAACGGCGGAGCTTACGACGCTTTCACCACCGCTTCGCCACTGCCGCTCGGCACGGCGCTGCGGAACAAGTGGCTTTCATTTACGCACGGTACGTTGTCGGGCAGCGGCACGACCGGCATCAGCGAGATGTTCAAGATCGACCAGGTTATTTTCACGAACGGTCTCTACAGCATTTGTTTCACCAATGACCACTATTTGGAGATTACCAATGGAACGACCAGCTACGAGCAGGTCGCACCGCTGCGGCATTTCGCGACGAGCAATTCGTTCGAGATCGCCCTGAGCGCGGCGGCCCAGCAGATTTCGCCGATTGCCGACCAGATCATCCCGCCCGGCGGCACGAGCAGCGCGTTGAGTTTCAATTTTGGCAATCTGGGTTCGGTGGCGGGTGCTTCGTTGCAAGTGCTGGCAGCTTCAACGAATCAGACCTTGATTCCCAATGGCAATCTCGTCATCGGCGGCAGCGGAACGAACCGGACCATCACCCTCACGCCTGCCGCCGGGCAAACCGGAAGCTCGCTCATCACCGTTTCCGTGACGGATGGCATCTGGACGAATAGCCGTTCGTTCAGCGTCCTCGTGCAAACGTTCGGCATCTCGGCATTACCAGCTTCGCAAACGATTTTAGCCGGCGGCAGCACCAGTTACACGGCCAGTGTCAGCGCGACGAATGGTTTCACGAATACGGTCACTTTCGGACTGGTCGGCCTTCCGCAAAATGTCAGCGCAGCGTTCGATCCGCCGATGATTGACGGCGTGGGTTCCTCCACGCTGAACGTCACGACTTCCAATTCCATTTCGCCCGGAACGTATTGGCTCGCGCTCATGGCGACGAGCGGCAGCTTGTCGAGCACCTGCGTCGTGGTACTCGTGGTCACCAACATCGTCGCCTCTCCGGGAACATTGGTCTGGATTGGAACCAACAACTGGTCCGTGCCGTTGAACTGGACGAATCTCACCAGCGCGGGGAACGGTCCGCCCGGGCCGGTGAATGACCTTTTCTTCTCCGGCTTCGCGACGCGCGCCACCAGCAACACCGTCAACAACGTCGTGGACAGCGACACGCTGGTTGCGTCATTGACGTTCAATAACACCAACGGTTTTCACACGACTTTGCTGAATCCGGGGCGGACGTTGACGGCGGGCGGCTTGACGGTTGGCACGGAAACCGACAACGGGAACACCACAACCGTTTATGACACCATCACTGGCAGCGGCGGCTCGCTCGTGGTCAGCAATGCTAGCGGCAATCTGATCGTCCGGCAAGGCAGCCTGAACAGCGGCGGTGCGCTGAAGGCGACGCTCGATCTTTCCGGTCTGGACACCTTCAATGCGACAGTCGGTAAAGTGCAGATTGGGTCGCTGGGTGCCAATCCGCGGCCATCAGGCATTCTGTTTCTAGCGCGGACAAATGTGATCCTGGCGTCGGGTTCGTCACCGGCAATTCAAATCGGCGGGCAGGGCGGCGGCAGCGGCAACAGTGGCAACGGAAGTTTTCTCTATCTCGGCCAGGCGAATGAGATTTATGCGAACGGCATCAGCGTGGCGACGGTGAAGCAGGGGAATTGTTCGTTGCTCTTCAACCCGGTCTTTGAAAATCCCACCGCTTATTTTCGTGCGGCGGACGGCGCGAGTCGCGTGCCGAACTGGTTCATCGGCGATTCGCAAAGCCAGGGCGGCACGGTCAACACCACGGGCACGAACGAGTTCACCGGCGGCTCGGTGGACGCGCTCGTGGACACGATGACGCTGGGCAAGAGCAGCAGCGGCAGCAGCGGCAACGGCAATCCGGTCGGGACACTGATCTTCGAAGCGGGAACGATTGATGTCAACACGCTGCAGATCGGTTATCAAAGTTCGGGCGGACCACTGGCGAACATCGCGATGGGACTTTTTAATGTCAACGGTTCGGCCATGCTTGCGGTCAATTCCCGTATCGAGCTGGGTCACATTCCGGTCGGCGGCACCAACGCGACCAAAGGCACCCTCAATCTCAATGGCGGAACCGTGATCGCGAACAATATTTTTGGCGGCGGCGGCACGGCGATTCTCAATCTCAATGGCGGAGTGCTGGACTCACAATCCGGCGTCCTCACCAACCTCACCACGCTGAACATCGGCGCGCCCGGATCAGCGCAGCCGGCGGCGCTGCTCAACGCAGGCCAGGTTCAATCCCCCAATCTCATCAATATTTTCTCGAACGGAATGGTTGCCGGTAACACGGTCATCGCGACGCCAGACCTGGCGGTAAACGGCGCGCTTTCGCCCGGCGGCGACAACACCGGCTGGATCACGAACAATGGCGCGATGACGTTCGGGCCCGGCGGCCGTTATGTTTTTGACATGGCGGACGCGATCGGGCAACCGGCGACGAACTGGGATTTCATTTCTATCAGCGGCGTTCTGGGCATCCAGTCCAGCCGCACCAATCCATTTGTCATCCAGCTGCGCTCGATTGATCAGAATCTCGACGATGGCAATCCGGGCGCGGCGGATTTCGGGAACGATTCGTCACAGAGCTGGCTCATCGCCTCGGCGGCGGGCGGCATCACGAATTTTGCCGCGGACAAGATCACGGTGGACACGAGCGCGTTTGCCAACGATCTGGCGGGTGGAAAATTTTCCGTGGAGACGAATGGAAACTCGCTGCTGCTCACCTTCACCAGCGCGCCGCCTCCGCCGGTATTTGATGACATCGTGTTCGATGGTGCGAATCTGATTTTCAGCGGCTCGGGCGGCACCTCGGATGGCATATACTACGTGCTGTGTTCGACCAATCTGACACTGCCGGTCGCAAGCTGGGATCGCATCGTCACGAATCGGTTTGGCGCCAGTGGCGGGTTTATGTTCACGAATCCAGTCAGTTCCGCCGACCCGCAGAACTTTTATTTGCTGCAACTGCCATGAAGCGGTCGGGACAACGGCTTTATGACATCCAACGAATGTTCAATGGCGGAGTTCGTGTGAATCGGTAACCATCCGCACCAGTCACCGTCCAAAGCATTTCCATGAACAATATTTGCCGTCGCCGGTCGGACTCAGTGTTTCAAAAGAATTATCCAGCGCATCAACATTCGTTCCCAACCAGGCAGAATCCCATGAAACTCATTACCAAAACGCTTTCACTCAGCTTCCCCAATATTTTTTTAGGCGCGCTCGCTGCCTTGCTGTTGTTCAACAGCGGCTGTGCCACAGGCACGGCGGATTCAGCCGGTGCGCCTTCGGCATCGGGCGGCATCACCGATGCCGAAATCCGCGACGTGGTTCATCGCGTGGCCCGGCATCAAATCCGGCCCCTGAAAGACGGCGAATACACGTCGGTCACCGCCACCAACGCGCTGCAACTGGCGCAGGCGGCGGCGGCGCCCGCAGGGATTGGCTGGTCGTATCCGTGGGGTGTGACGTTGTATGGCATGCTGCGTTCAGCGGACGTGACGGGGGACACCGGCACCGAAAAATTTGTGCTGGAGCATAATTTGATTTGCGCGCGCTATTATCACTGGCTCGCTGATTTGAAACAGCAGCTGGGCAATTCGCCGGAGCTGGCGGCTTTTGAAAAGAAAGCCAAAATCGGCGGCCTGTTGCGTTTGGGAAATCTCGACAGCTGCGGCTCGATGGGCAATGAAATTCTGGCCGGCATGATGCGCCACCCCGACCAGGCCACGCCGGAGGAAAAACAGGTCGTCGAACGCATCGCCAACTGGGTCGTCAGCCAGCAGGATCGTCTGCCGGACGGCACGTTGTGGCGTTCCAAATCCATGGGCGGCACGCTCTGGCCGGACGATCTTTACATGGGTGGCGTGTTTCTCGCGCGCTGGGGGCAATACACCGGTGACCAGAAATATATTGATGACGCGGCCCGCCAGATCATCAATCAGGCCGCACTGGAGGAAGACGCCGACGGGCTTTGGTTTCACGGTTATTTCGTGGGCGAGAAGAAACATGCGCCGTTCAAGTGGGGACGCGGCAACGGCTGGGTGACGGTGGCGCTGGTGGAAGCCCTTTCGGCGATGCCGGAAAAAGATCCGTTGCGTCCCAAGCTGATTAAAATATTGAGCGCACAGATTGAGGGTCTGAAAAAAGTCCAGGCGCCCGATGGCATGTGGCGTCAGGTTCTGGACAAGCCGGAACTCTGGGAGGAAACCTCGTGCACCGCGATGTTCGCCTACGGCATCGCCCGGGCGGTGAATCGCGGGTGGATTGACGCCGCCAACATGGAAGT
>Ga0247670_1000102_pt1 | contig 27993 bp, 26 predicted proteins | sample CNK11_metaG_FD_183042 | JGI IMG/M metagenome (GOLD analysis project Ga0247670, IMG submission 183042) | Soil microbial communities from Purdue University Martell Research Forest, Indiana, United States - CNK11 | ecosystem: Environmental > Terrestrial > Soil > Temperate forest > Bulk soil...
AGCAACACGCCATGCTGATGCCCCATCTCCTCCGGCGTCCCCTTCACGAACAACACCCGCGTGCCATCAATGAGTTCAAGCCGCCCCTTCCCCTCGGTGGCCACCACGCGGCGTTCGCCGGTTGCCGGTCCAAGCGCGGGAATCTTTTCGCCCAGCAAAGCCACCCGTGCCGACAAGCAGTTCAGCAAGTGGGAGAGAGCAACGATTTGGACGTGGTCCTCCGGGCCGGGCCGGAACTCCCACTGCCCGGGAGGCGGTGCGGATTGATAACCCAGCGATTCAAAATCCACCTGTACGCACACGCCGCTGTCGTTGGTGTAACGGATGCGCTGCGGCCATAAGTCAGTGCTCCGCAGCCAGAGCTGAACCTGTCCGGGCGGCAGGTGGCGCGCGAGCCGGGAATGAGGACGCCGGGTCGCTGCGATGACATGGCACAGATTGGTGCCCACCGATTCATCCGGCAGCCGCGCCATTTGCAACACCATCGGGACACGCTTCAATTTCCACTCGCTGACCGGCAGCCGCAGCGGTTTCATCCGGCTGTGATCAATGCTGTCGGGCTGCGAATTGAAGCGCGGAACGCCAGGCTGGCCGAGCAGGCAAAAATGTTTCGCGGCGTTGTAAACCCACAGTTCCTGCCCGTCACGTCCCAATTGGAACTCCAGTTGATCGATCCACACCTTCACATGCAGGCGGTCGGGTGGCTGGAATGACAGTTCAAACTCGCGTCCTTCGAGCCCGCTGCCGATCCCTTTGGCCTCGGTGATTTTGATGCGCGCCTCGACGGCGCGGTCGCCAGCACCGGCCGGGGGTTCAACGGCGTGGTGAATCTGAGTGAGACTGCCGACAAGCATTCCCTGTGGCGTCTCGCGACCATACCGCCACGCGCAGCCCGGCAGCAAACCGGTCAGCGCGATGACCAGAAGCAATAACGATGCGCGCCTCAGTATCACCATAACTCGCTGCTTAAATTTCCTACGAATCACAAAAAATCAAAGGGAAAATTGCATGGCATTTTCTTGCACGGGATGAATTTGGGGGCATGTTCAAAACTTGGAGAGCCATGACGCATTGTGCGCAGGCTGTTGACCACACGGCTTTCCGCAGAGCTGGCTTATGAATCGCTGGGCGCAATTAACCATGGGTCTGTTGGGATTGTGGTCGCAGTGCGGCTGCCTCCACTTGCAGCAAGGGACTGAACGTCCCGCGCCACCCCCACTCCCGGCATCGTTGCGAGTTTCATTCCCGCGCCCGGATTATTCGACCGTGACGGTTCGGGAGGTTGAAGTCGAATCGTGCCGGGACTATCGCCGCATCCGGTTTGAACTGAGGGCGCCGGCACTGCCGCGTGGGACCAATGCCGTGGTCTTTGATTACTATCAGCTCCCGGCCAGGCGCAGCCCGGTGATCTTGATTCTGCCCATCGCCGGCGGAACCGACTATCGGGCCGAGGAAATCTTCGCGCGCCATTTTACGCGTCACGGTTTCGCCGCGATCATTGCTCACCGATGGAATATGCCTCGCGAATTCGACGCGGGGACTGTTGACCGGTGGCTGCGTGTATCGGTGGAGGAAAACCAGATGGCGCTGGACTGGGTTGAGAGCCGGCCGGAACTCGATGCCGGCAGGATCGGTTTGTTGGGCATCAGCATGGGCGGGATCCGCGGGGTGTTGTTGACGGCGCTTGACCCGCGCATCAAGGCTTCCGTGCTGGGACTGACCGGGGGTGATTTGCCGGCCATTCTGGCGCACAGCACGGATCGCGGCGTCACGGGGCGTCGCGAAGAAGCGCTCAAACGGACCGGGCGGACCCTCGATGAATTTGAGGCAATACTTCGGGAATCCATCACGTGCGAGCCAAATGTCTTTGCCGCGCACATGGATCCCCACCGGGTGTTGCTGGTTCTCGGCGTGTTCGACCATGTGGTTCCGTTCAAGCTGGGCTGGAAATTGCGCGAGCATCTGGGAAAGCCGGAGACGATGCTGCTACCGACGGGACATCTGACCGCCGTGCTGGCCATTCCCACGATACAAATGCAAAGCGTCAAGTTCTTCGAATCGCGGATGGGCATCGGCCACGCGCCAAGTGAGCCCAAAATCTTGCGTTCCCCACACGATGTCGGCCGGCAATGACGGTGCCCCGCGAATGCCGGCCCGTTCCAGCTGCTTTGGGTGGCACGAATGAACCGGCTCCAATCGAACGACCACAGGACTGATGCAAAGGCTGGTTTCAGAATCGGTTTCCGCATACGCACGACAACCTTTTGAGGTATATGCGGCAAATGGCTGCGCTCCGTGTTTCCAGGCCGGGACAAAACGATCAGTAGCCAATACCAAGAACCCCTTCGCACCGCCTTCGCGCCGAAGTATCAGCCGTGCCCGCGGACGGCATCAAAGAATTTCCGGAAAACTGTTGGTTGACGGCGCGGCCGGCAGCGCATGGGTTGAAATGGCCGGCGCGTCCGGCACGCTGATGGCGTTGGTGAAATTCAAAACCGTCAATTGATTGGTGCTGTCCAGGACGATCTCCGGTTTGTCCTTGTAGTTTTTGATCTTGCCGCTGATCTCGATGGATTTTCCTTTCAGCGCATTCGCATCGCCGTAATAGCTGCTCTTGCCGTGGATGATCACGATGGCAAACGGCGAATTCGGAAATGGCTGGTCGAGATTCAAAAAAGTCACGCTGGGCCGGATGGTGACCTGCACGACCTTGCCGGTCACAATCATGGTTTGGTCGTAATAATTGGTCGCATCCAGCGTCCCGATTTTCATTGGTGCTGCGCTTTCGGTTTTCGATGCCGCCGGCGAGTTGGTATCAGCCGCGGACGCATTGATGACAAATATCAGGGCGGCAAGAATCGGGAAAAACATTCTCATGCAAACATAGGACGTTATTTGCCGCGCTTCGGCAACAAAAAATACCAGGCCCCTGGCGAATAGGGCGCATGCCTGAGACTGCCACCGCCCTTGCTGGCCTTACGGAGCGCCGATCTGCGATCCGGCGTGTTTCCGCGCCAAATTCAATGCCGGCCGGGTCAGAGACCGGCGCTCCAGGGACCGTGTCAATATGCGCCCTGGCGAATAAGCGGCTTAAATGCCGCAGACCCGCCGGTAAAGCGCTTCGTAACGCGGCACGATGACTTCAGCGGAGAAGTATTCGCGAACGCGTTGCTGGGCAGCGCGGCCAAATTGAGAACGTCGCACTGGATCATCGATCAGATTCTCCACCGCCCGCGCGAGAGTCATCGGGTCTTCCGACGCAACCAAGGTTCCCGTCACGTTGTCCGCGATCACTTCAGGAATGCCGCCGACGCTCCGGGCGACGCTCGGACACGCAAACGTCATCGCTTCCAGGATGCTCAGACAAAAACTTTCCGATTCCGACGTGAACAAACCGAGATCGGCGGCTTGCAGATAATCTTCGATGTCATTGATCTTCTCCCGGACAATCACTCGATCCTCGAGTCCCAGCCGCCGGACATCGCTGATGAACGGCTCGAAGTCGCCGCCGGCGAGAATCACGAGCTTGAATGAATCACGCCGCCGGATGCGCGCCACCGTCTCCAGCAACAGATCAATCCGTTTCACCGGACGCAAATTGGAGGAGTGGATGATCACCGCTTCATCTTTGACTCCCAGTTCGCGCCGCACCTCATCGCGGGTGCGTTTGGGTGGACGCGGCGAAAAGAAATTGTGGATGACTTCCATCGGATCATTGAACGCGAGCACCTGCTGGGTTTCCGATTTCAAAAACGCGGACACCGTGGTCACCGCATCTGAGCAACTGAGCGCATGGTGAATGGCGGGCCGGTAGCCGGGATCCTGGCCGAGCAACGTGGTGTCCGTGCCATGCAACGTGGTGACCACACACGGCTGTTGTTCCGGCGGCAGCATTGCCCGCGCGAGGATGGCCGCCGTGGCGTGCGGCACGGCGTAGTGGACGTGGAGCACGTCGAGGCCGTGGTCGCGGCTGACTTCGGCCATCCGCACCGACAGCGGCAGCGTATAATCGGGATACTTGAAAAGTTGATATTCGTTGATCACCACTGGATGGAAATGAATTCCCGGAACATCCACCGGCAGGCGAAACGGCCGCTCGTAACTGATGAAATGGACTTCATGCCCGCGCAACGCCAGTTCCTCGCCGAGGCTCGTGGCCAGGATGCCGCTCCCGCCGACGGTCGGATAGCAGGTGATGCCGATTTTCAGCGGGCGAAGATTGGCCATATCAAAAACGTCGCGCACTGCGATTCAGCTGCGGCAGCGAATCCAGCACAAGCGGATCATTTGGAAACAACGCGATCGCGTGGCCGATTCCGGCACGCAATCCATTCAGGCGCGCGCGCGCAAGCTGCAGTTCGATATAATTGCGCGCACTCACTTGGGACACGTGCGCGTTCATCGCGGCAGTCCAGGCAGCAACGATTTCCGGCGCAGAGATGTCAATCAGCACGGGCGTGATATCCTGCGGCTCGGCTTCGGGTGTGACAGCGTAATAAAACAATTGATCAATCGCGTACGGTGCAGATTTGCGCAATTCCTTCAAGCCGCCGTAACGTGCGAGGCGCGCGGCGTCGCGCACCATCCGTCCCAGCTTCGCGTGGTCGGGGTGCTGGTTTTCGACCAGACTCGGCGCCAGCACGATGCCCGGTTGCATGCGGCGAAGGATGCCAGCCAGCTGGATGGCGTGTGCGGCCCGCACTTCAAGGTGCGAATCGCCGTCGAGTCCGATGAATTCAACCGTTGCGCCAAGCAGAGCGGCAGCTTTTTTCGCTTCCGCGGTCCGTTGCTTGGGGGTGCCATGAGTTCCCGCCTCGCCGCGCGAGCAGATGACAAAATGAACCTTGCGACCGGCGCGGGCTTCCTTGGCAATCACGCCACCACAGGCGAATTCAAGGTCATCGGGATGCGCACCAAAGGCGAGCAGCGGCGCGAGCGCCCCCTCACCCCGTCCCTCTCCCCCAATGGGGGAGAGGGTGTCCGAAGGACGGGTGAGGGGGCGCTTCATTTCACGAGATTTCGGTGTAGGCTTCATCGGATCGGTCTATGGTATCACGGCATACAAAAGTGATTTCCGGCGCATCTTCCCGCCGAAGATAGGCTTGTTCCCCTGCCCCGGCAACGTAATGCGTGCAATGCACCACGGATTGCATCCAGCGCAACCGGGTGTCGCGCGCCGGACTGATCTGCTCCTTGGTGAACGCATTCAACGGCAGTGTCACGAAAGAATTTCCTCCTTCGTGGAGCTTGAACTCTCCGGCTGTGAATCTGGCGCGGACAATTTCGCCTTCGTATGGAACATCCGCAAAAAATTCCGAAACCTCGCACGCCGTGCGCCGGACATCCGGGTCACTGGAGCGCACCACGCGGATGCCTTCGAGCAAACCCAGGTGACGATACATCTCCAGACAAAAGTCCGCCACGTTGGTGGCGGAAACCTGTTTGAAAATTTCAATCGGCGGGCGGGCGAGATAGTTCGGCAATTGCAAAATGGTTTTGCCCTGCCAGTCGGCCGCAATCCGTTTGAGATGGAGCGGAGAAAATTTCCGCTGAACTTTGTTTTCGACGGCAAAGTTGAGCACTGCCGGCTCGTTGGTCTGGCGATGACGCAGGGTGGTTCGCGTTTCGCGCGGGTCATGATCGCTGTCGTGATAGAAGAAAACAATCGCGCCGCCGATCTCTTTTTGCAGGCGGCGTGCGGTCTGAATTTTGGCGACGAGAAACCGTTTCGGGAAAAACCCGCAGGGTTGCTGACCGAAGCAGATGACGGGCGCTGCGCTCATATTGTATCTGGTTGTGTTTTGGCTTTGTCGCCGAATATCACTTGCAGAATAACACTGAAGATGACGCAAGCGGCGACACCAATGGGATTGAGCCAGAGATATCCGATTTCGTGGCTCGGATACGCTTTCCCAAGAAAGAACAGGGCCAGAATGAGAATTTGCGCCGCCAGCGCCGCATAAAACACCGCCCCGCCTCCCACCCCTTTCAGAAAAAATGCCACCACAAACACGCCGAGGAGCGCCGGATAAAAAATGGAGGCCACGATGTTCAGTCCTTCGATGAGATTTTCGGCGGAACTCACGAAGAGCGCAAAACCAATCGCGAAGATTCCCCAAATGGCAGTGAACCATTTGGCGTTGCGCACGTTTCGGGCCTCGTCATGGGCGGCCAGCGGGCGGAAATGCCGCCACAGATCAATCGTGCTCGTCGTGCCAAGCGCGTTCAGTTCGCCGGCCTTGGAGGAAAGGGCAGAGGCGAACATCACTGCGATCAGCAAGCCGATCACGCCATGCGGAAGTTGCGTCAGGATGAAAGTAATGAAGACATAATCCGAATCCTTGATCTGCGCGTTGGGATCCACCGTTTTCAATGTGTCACGCGCTTCCTGGCGCACGGCGTCCGCCGCCGCTTGGGCCCCGGCCATCGCACGACGCGCGGCGGTTTCCTCGGCGGCGTTTCCATGATCGCGGGCGGCCACCCACGCGCGAATCTTCTCCTGCTGGCTGGTATGCAGCACGGCATATTTTTCCTCGATAACTTTCAGTGGCGCGCCTTGCGGCCCGTCCACATGGCGCCGCCATTCGGTTTGATTGAAGAACACCGGCGTGTCCGGCTGGAATTGATAGAAGACAAACAGCAGTGCTCCCAGCATGACGATGAAGAACTGCATCGGGATTTTGAACACGGCGTTAAACATCAAACCCAGCCGGCCTTCGCGCAATGCCGCGCCGCCGATGTAACGTTGCACCTGCGACTGGTCGGTGCCGAAATAGGAGAGCGACAAAAACAGTCCGCCCAGCACCCCGCTCCAAAAGGTGTAACGCCGTTTCAAGTCCGGCGTGAAGTCCACCGCCTGCAATTTCCCCATCGCCCCGGCGATATGCAGCGCGTCGGCGGGCAGTTTCGTCAGCAACACTACAAACGCGGTAATCATGCCGCCGAAGATGACGGCCATCTGCAATTTCTGGGTGAGGTTCACCGCGGCGCTTCCGCCGGTGACGGTGTAAATGATCACGAGGATCCCGGTGAAAATGATGGTGAGATCGAGCCGCCAGCCCAGCACGGTCGAAAGGATGATGGCCGGCGCGTAAATCGTGATGCCCGCCTGCAAGCCGCGTTGCAAAAGAAAAATGGAAGCGCCGAATAGCCGCGCCCTGGCGTCGAAGCGTTTTCCCAGATACTCATAGGCCGTGTAAACTCCGAGTTTGCGATAAATCGGCAGGAACGCCACGCAGACAATGATCAACGCGAGCGGCAGACCGAAATAATTCTGGATGAATGCGATTCCGCTTTCATAGGCCTGGCCGGGCAGCGAGAGATACGTGATGGTGCTCGCCTGGGTGGCCATGACGGACAGTCCGATCGTCAGCCAGCCGGTGTTGCGATTGCCCTTGAGATACGTGTTGAGATTATCGGTGTGCCGCGTGCACCACGTGCCATAGGCGGCGATGCCCACCATGGTCACGAGCAACACAATCCAGTCGAGCGGGTTCATCTTGGAATGACTTGGACTGAAGCTGCCCCCTCGCCCGTCAAAGGGGAGAGGGCCGGGGTGAGGGGTGGAAACGGGAGTGGATTCACCGATGCAAGTCGAGTATCAAACGAACCTTCCCACCCCGCAATCCCTCTCCCCTCCGAGGGGCGAGGGAGGCCGGCCAATGAAAGTTCGTGGCTCATGCGAAGTAGCGTGAAAACACCGTGAGAAAAACAACGGCCAGCACGAAGCAGGCAAAGACGAACAGGTAGATCCCGCGCCACGAACAAAAGCCCGGCACGCCGGGTGATTTGTCGTCGGTGACAGGCTCAGGCGACGGCGGCTTCATTTGCCCAAAGAAATTAAATTTGCAAACAAGCGGTAAGCCCCCGGAACTCCGGCCGGCAGTTCGCGGAAAAATACGAGGCCGGTGTAAACAAAATACCCTTTGCCATATTGCGCCACGAGCAGTCCGCCTTTGAGCGGCGATTCGCCGGCATCATTGCACGCGAGGATTGGCGTGAAATGCTCGTCCCACTGGTTCGGGAAATAAATGCCGCGCTCCTGCACCCAGCCGTCAAAATCCGCCGGCGTGATTTTGTTCGGCGTATTCAATACCGGATGATCCGGTGCCAGAAACGTCATCGCCGCGTTTTCATCCGTCACCCGGTCCCCCGACAGCTTCAGACTGTAGGGCGCAAGCTGATCGGGCTTCAAATCGTTGCCGGGCCGGTTGTATTGTTCAATGAGATTGCCGCCGGAGGAAACATAGTCGAAGAGCGCGGGCATGCGGGACACAAGATCCTTGCGGACATTGAACGCCCGCACGCCAATCACCACCGCGTCGAAATCTTTCAGCCGGTTCGTCGTCAAATCCTCAGTCTCGAGCAGCGTCACCTCGCAGCCCATCTGTTTGATGGCATCCGCCACCGTGTCACCCGCACCAGCGATGTAACCGACGCGTTTTCCACGGACCGTGAGATCAAGACTGACGGCTTTCAGGCTCGCAATCGGCTGGAGCAATTGCCGCGGAATGTGCGGATAAGAAATCTCGTCGCGCTGGTTGCGGTAGCGGATGCCGCCGATTTCCGCGCTGGCGATTATTTTCGCCGACGCGGACTGCGCCGGAGCGGTGACGGTGAAATTAAATTTCTTCCGCTCGCCGACAGCGGCAAGAACAAACGATTGTTTCGCCGGCAAAATTTTCCAACCGTCAGGAGCGTCCAGCGAAAGTTCACCTCTGATATCCGCGCGTGCGGCGGCGATTTCAATCCTCACATCCCGCGAAGATCCGGGCGTAAACAGGACAACTTCATTTTCGCAATGGAGCGACACCGGCGGGATGACTTTCAATGTGCGACGCGCCTCAAATGACGATGGAATCCACGGCAAAAGATGGTTCATCCCGGATTTTGCAGAATCGTATAAGGCTTCAACTGGTTCGTCCACGATTGTCAGAGTCTGGCCGACGATTGCAAAAATATATTGAACCACAAAGGCTGGCGGGTTTTCAGGCTGGCCAATCAGCGTTGCATCATCAACGCGAAATGTTCCAAGTGCCGGTTCTTCGCGCAACCAGTAGGGTTGGCTCAATAAACTGTCAGTCGGTAAAGTTTGTGTGACTTGGATGACAGCGGGATCATCAGTGCGAAGTGCGACTGAAGTCTTTTGTTCGCGTTGTGTTGCTGGAAAACGAACTGCCATCCATCGGACCGGAAACCTCGAAGTCAAATTGACGGAGAGATTCAATTTAAATTTTTCTCCGGGGACAACATCAGCTTGTGATATGCCGGTCGTCACCGAAAGACCCAGGCAGGCCTGCAAAATTTTGTCGAGCAGTTTGCGCTTTTCCTCAACCAGCGGTCCGTCGTGCATGGCGGCCAGATTTTTTCGCAGCTTGAGCAACGCGTCCACGCTCGCGGACGGATTTTTCGGATCAAACTTTGCAATGATTTCATCGGCCAGCTTGCCGATTTCCGCGCCGCCGGGCACGCGGCTCCACGTCGTATCCACCCCGTCCATGATGTCGTTGGTCGCGGAGTCGCCGGCGAGCAGTTGAAACGATTCCGTTCGCGCGCCGCCACCGCCGCCGCCGCGAAAGTTGTCGAAGCCCTGCGTCTTGTGCATCGCGCGACTGCGGCCGGCCAGATCGTTGAACGAAATTCCCAGCACCGGATCGTTGCCGCTGATTTCCATTCTTATGTCGTTCGTATTATTTCCACCGCGGCCATTCACAAATATCCGCTTCGGCTGCCACGGGGCGAGCTGCTGTTCCGGAAACGCCTTGGGGTCACCGGCGAGTTTGAATGCCTCAAGACCCAAAACCGCCGACGCCGTGTGGTGCCCATGCGTTCCGCCCGGTTGGGTGGAAAAACGCGTGATGATCACGTCAGGACGAAATTCCCGGATGACCCGCACCACATCCGAGAGAACCTCCTGCTCGTTCCAAATATTCAGCGTCTCGCGATAATCCTTGGAAAAGCCGAAATCAATCGCGCGCGTAAAAAATTGCTGGCCGCCGTCCAGACGCCGGGCGGCGAGCAGTTCCTGCGTGCGCGCCACACCAAGTTTTTCACCGAAGTCAGGACCGAGCACGTTTTGACCGCCATCCCCGCGCGTGAGCGAGAGGTAGGCGGTGCGCTCATTGCGTCCGCGTGCCAGATAGGCGATCAAAAGGGTGTTTTCGTCATCGGGATGCGCCGCGACGTAAAGCACGCTGCCCATCTCGCGAAAACTTTTCAGTTCCTGGAGAATCGCAGCGGAAGAAACGGGTTCGGCGGCGATTGCCGGAATGGCAAACACCGCCGCGACGATGGCGAGCGAGACTGCGAGCCTTGAGACGGAAGCAAGTGGCGTCATCACTTCAGGCTCGCAATGAGATCTTCGTTCATCTTCACGTAGCCGGTGTCGTTGGCTTTTATCGCGAGTTCGGTGGAAAGCTTCGCGGCCGCGATGGCGCCTTCCTTGTCGCCCAGCTTGGCCAGGATCTTCGCTTTCAGATGCTCGATGTAATGCGCATCACGCTGGGCGATGGCGGCATTCACCCATTTTTTTGCCTGCTCCAAATCCTGTCCGTGATCGTAGTAAAACATGGCGGCCTGGTAGTAAGGCTTCTGTCCGCCTTCAGCCGCCATCACCGCTTCAATCTGCGGCACCAGCTTGCTGGTCAAATCAAGCTGCACTTTGATCGGCACGACGGTTTTGTCCCAGAGCAGGTTCAACACCGCTGATTCATCGCGCAGATGATTGAACTCGATGGTGAATGTCTCGATGGACGTGTCCGACAAATTCACGGGCTTGGTTTTAAAACGGACGACATCGTCTTTCTCGTCATAGGCGGTGCCGGATTTCCCCACACCCTTGTTGAGGATGATGGTCCACTCGTCTTCACCCGGAATCGTGTGGAGCGCGTAGGAACCGGCGGCGACTTCGGTGCCATTCAGTTTCACCGGCGTGCTGAAGGTGATCTTGGTGGCGGCATTGGCTCCGGTGCGCCAGACCTGGCCGAACGGAACCAGGCTGCCAAAAATCTGGCGGTCCTTCATGCTGGGGCGGGAGTAAACAATTTCAATGTCCGTCAGCCCGACACGTTGTTTCAAAGTGCAGGCCGGACTGGGCGACGGAAAATCAACCTTCGGTGCCTGGGCAAACACGGCCAGTCCGCAGACGCAGATCAATGAGCAGAGGAATAATTTTGATTTCATAGATGGATTCGAGTTTGAATGGTCGCAAGTTTTAACAAGTTATTTCACACCGGTAAACGCCACGGAATACTGGGTGTCTTCCCACATCAATTTGATCAACCCGCCGCCGGCCGGGTTTTTGCCGACCGACATGGTGAACTGATCCACTGGCTTCTCCAGCGCGTCTTTCTTCAGGTCAACCCGCGCCAGATCCTGCTTTTCGTCATACGCACCCGGGCCCAGGCCCCATTGTCCGACCTGCTTGTTGATGATCAGCTTGGCCGAACCGTCTTCCGCCGGCAGCGTGAACAGCGTGTAAGCGCCGGCCGGAACCGTCGTCCCACCGATCTCGATGGACTTTTGCGTGACGAGCAGCGTGGCTTCGTCGGCACCGGTGCGCCAGACTTTGCCGTAGGGCACCAGGCCGCCCCAGATTTTCCGGGCCTCACCGCTTTTGGGGTCCTTGGTATAGGGACGGCCATAGACCAGGGTGACGCGGCCGCCATCAATGACGGCGCTGACGGTTTCATGGGGACTGACCCGTTTTTGCTGGGCCATCAATGGCAGGGCGCAGACAAGCAAGGCGGCGACAACCAGGAGGGATTTGATTTTATTCATAATGTTGAGGGGTTTGGGTGAAATGCTTCAGACGTTTTACTGGGAGTGAAGGTAACAAGCCATCCTTTTGTGCAGGATGGGAGGCGGACAATGATGTGCGAGTGGCCAGGAAAACCGCCCGGTTGCATGCACAAGGTGATCTTGAACCATGCATCTGTAGACCAGATGGGAACGATTCAATTCAAAATAAACCGGCGCCATCGGGAACGGCGCAGCTTAATACTGCCTTCGATGTAAATTCTGCGAGGCACTGGAACGCCGCGTTTACGCGGCAGCAGCGTTATTGGGACAATGGCTGCCGCCTGAAGGCGGCGTTCCGAGGTAGACGCCCAAGCCGGAGCACCCTGCCCGTCTCATACCGATTTGTTTTCAATATGACACGAAATCCCCTCACCCGGCCAGAGGCCACCCTCTCCCCCAGCGGGGGAGAGGGCCGGGGTGAGGGGGCGTTCGTTGTAGATTGAACGCAATTTGGTATTACTCATTCCGGGCCGACAAGTATCGTTCGGCATCAATCGCCGCCGCGCAACCCGCCCCCGCCGCCGTGATGGCCTGCCGGTAAACGTGGTCCGCACAGTCGCCCGCCACAAACACGCCGGACACGTTTGTCATCGTGCCTTCCTTGGGAACGATGAAGCCGTTCGCATCGGTTTCAATCTGGCCCTTGAAGATGTCCGTGTTCGGCCCGTGCCCGATGGCGATGAACACGCCCGCACACGGCAGGACGGATTCCGCCCCGGTCTTGAGATGCTTCAATTTCACACCCGTGACCTTGTCCTGGTTCACGTCAAGAATTTCCGTCACGGCCGAATCCCAGACCGGCTGGATTTTGGTGTGCGTGTGGACACGCTCCTGCATGATCTTGGAAGCGCGCAGGGAATCGCGGCGATGCACCAGATGCACCACCGAACCGAATCGCGTCAAATACAGCGCCTCTTCGCATGCCGAATCGCCGCCGCCCACGACCACGAGCGGCTGATTGCGGAACACGGGCAATGCGCCGTCGCAGGTGGCGCAATACGTCACACCCTTGGTCTCCAATAAATCTTCGCCGGGCACATCCAGGTGCTTGTGGCTCGCTCCCGTCGCAATGATGACAGTTTCGGCTTCAACTTTTTCACCATCCACCGTCAGCACGAACGGCTGCCGGGAAAAATCCACGGCCTCGACGAGACCGAAGCTGGCGCGCGCGCCGAAACGCTCGGCCTGTTTCTGCATCCGGGTCATGAGTTCGTAGCCATCCACCCCTTCGGGAAAGCCGGGAAAGTTTTCGACGATGCTGGTGGTGGTGAGCAGGCCGCCGGGCTGTTTGCCGGTCAGCACGAGCGGGGCGAGTTGCGCGCGCGCCGTGTAAAGCGCCGCCGTCCAGCCCGCGCAACCCGATCCGATGATGACAACTTTTTCCATAAGGGACGCGCAAGGTAGTGGGCCGGCGCGCAACTTGCAAGCACGCGGCACCTCGCCACACGAGCCGAGGCCGGGGAACGCGGCGCCATCATTACATCATTATCGAGAGTTGCCGTCGTCGCGGCCTCGATCCATCCGCTTATCTGGCTAACCTGCTGAGCGACCGTAAAATTCTTTCTCACCGGTTGCGCGGGACACCGACGAGTTCACTCTTACTTTGGTTTCCTCACGACTACTTCAACTGGCAAACGGCCAACCATCAATTGCGAGTTGTCCTTTGGGTCTGGCAACGTAAGAAGCCACCGCGTCCCGTCAGCCACGAGATTTCCTTCTGAACTGTATTTGTATCCTTCGATGTTTATGTCCCGCACATCGCTGTCGCTCTTTTGCAATTCTTCCAAACTTGGCGGCAGGTGGCCACTCTTTGTTTGGAACATTTCCAAGGCAACGAGTAGCCGCCTCATCTCTGCATTGTGCTTGGCGGATAGAGCTCGCTGCTGATTAGTCTCGCCGCCGCAACCAGTGGTAAAAACAAGTGAGGAGACAAAGGCTGCGATGATGCGGATGAACTGAAGTCGGTTCATAGGCTTACAACCGTAAAACGTTTTGTTCTCATCATTCTATTTATGGCCTACCTTTCGGTTTTCATTTCACTGGATGAACCCAGCCTTTCGTAGCAATCCTTACAGATGTCATTACCTGAACAAAATTGGTTGTGAAACCGGACGGCATAGAAACCGCGACTAGGGCAGCCTTGGTGGTTGTGTTTGTTCCCGCATAATAAGCAGCCAACTGTTGATCTTGATAGTTATATCTCAGAGTGATGTATTCAATGCCTTCCCCCTCCAGATCAGTGTATTTGGCGCCGCTGGAATAGGTATTGTCTTCACTTACAATATTCCCTGATAAATCAAACAAGACAGTCTTTGTAACAAAATCCGACTTTCGCATTTTCCAATCTTCCTGATTGTCTGTGCTCCGATACAAAAACCAATCATCATCTATGATTGGAAGGCTCACTTTCTCACGCACAACGTTGGCGCTCGCCATTTGATCAGTAGTTAGTCGGGTGTGGGCTGCAGGATAGGATGATATTTTTGGCGGCGATGGCTTCTGATCCTTATTGTCGCATGAAACCATGAAAACACCGACCGCAATGCATAATAGGAGAGATAAAGCTTTCATAAGTTTTTAGGGAAGGTCATTTCCATCCGCATCACAACTGGAGATTTGCGGTGTCTGAGGCACGAACTGATGACCGATCCCAACATCACTCTACACACTATTGATTTTTAACTATCTGACTGACGGGTTGGGTTCTACGGCTTTCACCGGAAAAGAACAAGACTGATTTAATCGTATCGGAATGAATTTGCCGTTTACGCGTTTTGCCGATTAAGATGCGCCCGAAATGATCATCTCCCGGCCAGCCTGGTTCGCCGTCGTCCTCGTTTTCCTTTGCGCACAGCTGCCTGGCCGCGCGCAATCGCCGGTCACCAATTTGTGGACGCTGCAGGTCTCGCGTTACGGCGGCGATTCCTCCCCGGCTCTCGCGACCGATGGCACCATTTGTCAGGGGACTTTCGACGGCAAGCTCGTCGCCGTCACGCCGCAGGGACAAATCAAATGGACGTTCAAGGCCGGGCGCGAAATCAAATCCTCCCCCGCCGTGGCGGAGGACGGGACGATCTATTTCGGATCGCGCGACTGGAACTGTTACGCCGTCACGCCCGCGCAACCCGATCCGATGATGACAACTTTCTCCATAAGGGACGCGCTGTTTATTGACCGCCGCGCAACTTGCAAGCGTGTGCATTTCCGGCTGCCGCCACCCGATCCGGACAAACAAACCGCCGGAATCATGGCTCACACAAACTTCACACGCTGTGTCCCAATTCCCGCCATTTTTGGAGTTTGTATATCAACGCGCGGCGGCTGATGCCGAGCACGCGGGCAGTCTCCGTCCGATTGGAGTCGTGCTGACGCAGGGCCTGCATGATGGCCTGGCGCTCAATCTCATCCAAGCGTTCCCGATCACCCGTTTCCGGCACGCCGGAGGGTTGCGCCGAGGCGCGCACGCGCGTCGGCAGATGTTCCGGCAAAATCAGCTCGCTGCGGGAAAGCAGGACGGCCCGCTCCATGGCATTTCGCAACTCGCGGACGTTCCCCGGCCACGGATAATTTTCCAGGCAGGCCCCCGCTGATTCGGAAAAACGCGCCCGATCCTTGGTAAATTCCTTGATGAACCGCCCGGCCAGCGGCAAAATGTCTTCCCGCCGCTCCCGCAGCGGCGGAATGTTCAGTTCGACCACGCTCAGGCGGTAAAACAGATCTTCCCGAAAACGCCCGGCTTTGACTTCATCTTCCAGATTGCGGTTGCTGGCGGCCAGAATGCGCGCATCCGTCCGGATTTCACGGTTGGACCCGACGCGCTGGAAACGTCCGTCCTGGGTCACGCGCAATAATTTGGCCTGCAACGCCGGGGACATCTCGGCGATTTCGTCCAGGAAAACCGTGCCGTGATCCGCCTCTTCAAAACGCCCGATGCGTTGCGCGTGCGCGCCGGTGAACGCGCCTTTCTCATGGCCGAACAGTTCGCTTTCCAACAGCGCCTCGGGAATGGCCGCGCAATTGATTTTGATCATCCGCCCGGCGGCGCGCAAACTCCAGGCATGCATCACGTCCGCCAGAATTTCCTTGCCCACACCGCTTTCGCCAGTGATGAGCACCCGCGTCTCGGACGGGGCGATCAGTGACGCGTCGCGAAACACGGCCTGCATCAGCGGACTCCGGGCGATGACCGATTCCGGCAATCGTTTTTCTTCGTAGTGCAGCGGCGCGTGCTGGGACATCCCGACGGCCTGCCGGACGGAAGCCAGCAATTCATCCAGATCAATCGGCTTGGAGAGATAATTGACCGCCCCATCGCGCATGGCGGCGACGGCGTCGCGCACATCCGTAAAGGCCGTAACCAGCAACACCGGCAGGGTCGCGTGCTCCTGGCGGGCGAGCCGGAGCGTTTCCAATCCCGTCAGTCCGGGCATGCGCACATCGGAAACCATCATGTGGAATGTTCCCGTGCGGAGGGTGGACAGGGCCTGCTGGCCGGAATCCACCACCACCGTGGCAAAGCCCTGGCTGCGCAAAAAGGAATTCAGCAGGCTGCGTTGCCCCGCGTCGTCGTCCACAATCAGGATGCGCGGCGTTTCGGCGTGAGGTTTGCGGGTTTCGGGCGGCACGCTCACAAGGTAGCCGAATCAGACGGCGAGTTTCAAGTGGGTGATGCGGAACAAGGCGCCTTTGGGCTCGTTGGGAAGGTATTCAATCTCCCAGCCGTGCGCCTGAACGATGTGCAAAACAACGGCCAGGCCCAGGCCGGTCCCCTTTTGGTGGGTGGTAAAATAGGGTTTGAAAATTTCCCCACGATTTTCCGGCGGCACGCCGGGCCCGTCGTCACTGATTTCCAGGCACGCCTCGGACGCGCTGGTGCGTCGCGCGAGAAATTGAATCCGGCCGCTCCCGCCCACGGCCTGAAAGGCGTTGAGCAACAGGTTGAACAAGGCCTGCCGCAGCAACTGCTCGTCGGCTTCGATGGAAAGCGGCTCGCCCTGGATCGCCACCGCGATTTTCTTTTCCTCGAGGTCAAAGCTCAGCGCGCGGATGACTTCGCTCACAGCGGCATTGAGCGCGAGACTGGAACGCCGGATTTCGCGCGGGCGCGAGTAGTTGATGAATTCGTTCAATTGCACCGTGACCTTGTCCGCCTGATCCATGATGGCGCGGGATTGTTCGCGGACCTCCGCCGGCGCGTCGTTCTGTTTGGAGATCATCTGCGCCATGCCCCGGATGATGTTGAGGGGATTGCGCGTTTCGTGCGCCAGGCCCGCGATGGCGAGGTTCATTTCCTTGAGATGCGTATTCAATTCGCTGGCGCGAATGAGGCGGATATGAAGTTCCGAGGTCTTGGAGATGTTGCGCCACGCCAACCCGACGCCGATGACGGAAAGCCCGGCAAAAAAGATGATCACGCAGCGCAACAACAGATCATGCGCGCAAAAGACCTGGAAGTGCTCCGTGGACATGACCAGCACCAGACCGTGCAATTCGCGTTTGGCAACCAGCGCCTTGTATTCGGTTTCACCCATCGAGCGCAGCCAGGGCGGACGGCGCGAACCGCGCGATCGGTTTTCGGAATCGGGCAGCAGCGGTGGCGGCCCCAAATTGCCGGCCGCATTGTTGGTGTCCGGTGAGTAAGGCAAATTGGTTGCATCGGGGGGTTCGGGGCGGGGAAAATTTCGTTCGCCGCCGCGCATGGCATTGGTCAGATTGCGGAAGGAAGGGAGGACGACGGTGGGATTGTTGGTCACACCTTCGGCCACGCTCACGCCCTCGACGGGATTCACGAAGGTCACGCTGCTCGCGCCCCAGTGCTCGCCTTCCTGTGTGAATGCCTTTTGATCAAAATTGGTTGCGCCGACGGAGACAACCGGGTCCCCGGCGGTGTTCAGCAACATGACCGAAATCAGTTCGCTGGTTTTGACCAGTTCGTTGGTGCGGACGTTGACGAGCAAGTTCAGCACCGGTTCGAGGCGGTCCTGCACGACCGCGCCACGAAAGCGCAACGCCCGGATGACCGCGCTCAGCGTGTTGGCGATCTCTTTGGAACGATTCCGCAAATCCGTCTTGGCCACCTCGCGGACCCGGAGGTGTTCCTCGACCTGCCACGCGACGACGAAAATCCAGACCCCCAGCAGCAGGCCGTAGATCAAAGGGCTATTTCGCCGGGGTTGCATCACGCATTCAGTTACGCATCGGATGGTGAAAAAGGCAATTCGTCTTACGGTGTTTGCTTCACCGGCAGGCGATCCAGATAACGATTCAGCTCCTGCTCGGAAATTGAATTGGTGATCATCTGCGACTGGTCGGTTTCGTGCGTGGCCATCGCGGCGAGCTGGGAGGGCATGTTGACGATGTGCGGCGTCAGAAAAATCAACAGCTCGCCTTTCTGGTTCGACTTGGCCGTAAATTTGAACAGCTGGCCGAGCACCGGGATGTCACCCAAAAGCGGAATCTTGCTTTCATTGGAGGATTTTTGATTGGAGATCAGGCCGCCGATGACCACCGGCTGGCCGTCAGGCGTCACGACCACGGTGTTGGCGGATCGCTTGTTGAGATTGGGTGCGAACACGGCGGACGAAATGATGCTGCCACCTTGAATCACCTGGCCGGGCGTCGAAGTGTCAATGGAGGTGATCTGCGGCTCGAGGATCATTTGCACCAGGCTGTTCGCGCCGATAAACGGGGTGACGTCCAGTTGGATGCCGACATTCTGGTAGCTTCCATTAATGATCGGAACCGTGGTGGCGCTGTTGCCGACCGAAGTCAAGCTGACACTGTTGGGCAGGTAAATGCTCTGGCCGACGACAATCTCCGCCATCTGGCCGTCACGCGCGAGAATGGACGGACGTGACAGGATCTCCGCCTTGCCGGCGGTGGCGAGCGCCTGGATGGTCGCGGTGAAGTCATTGCCCATGACTTGATAAATACCACCACTCCCGGTCGCCCCCGTCAGCGACTGGGGCAGACCGAAGTCGTGAGTCACATTCACGCTCTGATTGACCGGGGTCACGGCTCCGGTGGAAAGATTGGTGGTATAGCCAATGAGCTTCGAAAAATTGTCGTTGAGGCCGGTGTAGCTGCCTTGAACCCCGATGGCGGACGCCTTGTTGTCATTCACTTCCACGAAGACCACCTTGATGAGCACCTGCGGTTCGGGGGCATCGAGACTGGCAAGAACCTTCTGGATTTGCTCGGCGGTCTCCTTGTCGGCAATGACGATGATGTTGTGCGTCACCGGATCCACGGAAATGGTCGCGCTGCCCACCGTGCCGTTGTTGTTGTATTGGCCGCCGCTGGTGGTGGCGCTGCGGTTGGCGTTGTTATTCCCGCCGCCGCCAAAGCCGCCGAAACCACCGAATCCGCCAAACCCGCCACCGCCACCACCGGTGCGTTGCTGGGCATGAAGGACCAGCGTGGCGCACCACAGAAAAACCAGCGCGCCGCCCAGAGGTTTTAAATAGTTTGTTTTCATAGTCTGCCTTTTCATTTAAAAATTTCCTGTTTTAGAAACCGGTTCGTCCGCCCACGCCGCCACCCGTTGTGCCGCCCAAGCCGGTGGTGGTGGTCGTCGTGCCCATCGTGGTCGTGGCGTTCTGGGCGCGTTGCTGGAGCGCGCTATTCTGCGACGACGAACTCGTGCCGCTGCGCGAGGATGTGCTGCTGGACTGGAACATATTTTGCAGCACCTGCACTGCCTGCTGCGGATCGCCGTTCATCATCGTGAACACATGAACGTTTTGGTCGCGGTCCGAAGGCACGTCCAGATCGGTCATCATGCTCGCAATCTGTTCCATTAAATCCTTGGGTGCCGTCACGATGACCGCCTGGATGCGGTTGTCGGCCACCGCCGTGACTTGTGTCGCCTTTTTGACGCGGTCGTTCGCAGCGCTATTGCCACCTCCGCCGCCGGCATTCGCCATCATGCGCGCCATGAATCCACCACCGCCTCCACCACCGCCACCGCCACCCCGAAACGAGATGGGCGATTGCGCGCTGCTGCCCGAAGAACTCGGGAAAACACTGCTCAGCTCGCTGGCCACGTCCGCCGGACTGGCGAATTTCAGACGGAACACGCGGATTTCCGTTTCCGCCTCGGCGCTGTCGTCCACCGCCCTGATGATCTCGGCCAAATGGCGGATGTTGGCCTGCGTGTCGGTGACGATGATGGAATTGCCGGTCTCATTGGCCACCACCGTCGCCTGCGAGGAAGCGAACAGCGACAAATCCGACACCAACTGGCGGGCTTCCACAAACCGGATGGGAATGATCTGCGTCACAATCTCGTCGTTCTTCGGGATGTTGGCCGGGATGTTTCCGGTCTTCACCGGGATGTTGCGCGTCTTCGCATCGTTTTTTTCCACGATGGTCAGCGTCCGGCCGTCGCGGATGGCGGCATAATTGTTCTTGTTCAACTGGCTGTTTAGCAGATCCACCGCCTCCTCCTTGGTCACGGGATGGGTGCTGATGATGGTGACGTTCCCATTGACGTGCGTTTCCAGGACGATGATGAAACCGGCGGCGTCGCTCAAATAATTCAGGACCATCTCCAGCGGCGCGTTGCGGAAATTCATCCGCAGCTCGTTCGAGTTCGTGCCAATCGCCTGCGCGGGCGGCATGAACGCGGAGGCCAACGCTTCCGCCGCATTTTGGGTCGGCACAATCACCGTGGACTCGACGGGCTTTTTTTCCGCCGGTTCAGTTTCGGTTGGCGGTGTCGCGTCCTGTCCATTCAGCGCGCCTTGATCCTGCGCCGTTGCCTCCGGCGGCGGGATTCCCGCATCGGGTGGCGGCGTGACCTGGGCCGGTGGCGCGGCCAGATTGCCATTTTCTTCGGGCTGGTTGTTTGTCGTTTGCGCAAACGCTGACAGCCCGGACAGGCAGATGGCCGCCAGCATGCCAAGGAGGATTATTTTCATTTTAATTCCTGTTCTCTTTGTTGCATGAGTTTTTTCAAAATATCGTTCGGTTCACCGGCGGAACTGGCGGCGGCAGGAGCGGCGGCTGAACCGGTGTCCGCGCCGGACTCTCCCGACGACGCACTTCCGGTCGCGCTGGAGCCGGAGCCCAATTCAACCATTCCGGCCGGCTGCCAATGCCCACCTTCCTGCCGCATCATTTCACCGATCTTCATCTGCACCGATTCGTTTTGGTCGGCACTTTGTAATTTGACACCGGCGAGGGTGACTTCCGTAACCGTGTAACCGGCGATGTCGCCCGAAGCGGGAAGCACTTTCCGCAGACCGGCATTGTTCCCGTCGAAAAACGCGAACATCCCCTTTCCGTAACTCATCGTGCCGACCAGCGTGAATGCCGGCGCCGCCCGTTGCGTCCGCGTCGTCCGGACCGTGCTGCGCGTCCGGCCCTCCCGCGAATTGCGCGGATACCGGTTGGGGTCAAAAATATTCCGCTCGGTGATGAACCGGCTGAATGACGCGTAATCCGTCGGGCCGGCCACCGGGTTGGACTGCGCGGCGGCAAAAAATCCATTCGCCAGCGCGAGCACCAGCACAATCCAAAATTGATATCGCGTCCGTTTCATTTCTTTGTGGATTGGAGCAGCGCCAGCCCGCTGAGTTGCATGCCGAGCGTGAGTTGCTGGCCCGCGTTGTCGCGCGCGCTCAGTTCGACCGAGTCGAGTTTCAGCGCCGACGGGCCTTTTTCGATGCGGTAAATGAGCTGGCTCAACGTGCCCAGCGTGCCGGTCGCCTCCACGCGGCAGTTGAGCGTCATGTAATTGGTCGAATCATTTTTCCATTGCGGCATGATGCTGATGATTTCCGAGCCGCTGCCGCGCGCCCAGTTGTCGAGCGACTTGAGCATCTGCTGCTCGGCGAGCGAGGTGTTGTCCGGCAGGGAATTCGTGAGCATGCCGCTCCAGCGGCTCCGGACGCCCGCCTCGCGTGCGACCAGTTTTTTTCCGTCGCCGACCCGCGTGCGCAACTCCCGGATCTGCGCCGAACGGTCCGACCACAGGCCGGCCAGCGGCGTGATGATATAATTCACGCCCACGAACAAACCCGCCGCGACGATGGTCAGCACGATCAGGAACTGCTGGCGTTGTTCCGGTTTCATCGCATGCCTCCGTTGCCGTATTGGAAATTAAAGGTGAACTGCATCGGTGCTTTTCCCCGGATCTGGTCCAGCTTCACGCCGCTCACGCCGTCCGCCAGCCGGAGTTTCGCCTGCATGGCCAGCACCGCCGCGTAATCGCGCGCGTTGCCGGAGCAACTCACCGTGTTGTCGTCGCGAATCTCAATCGTCTTGGCCGTCACCACGCCGTCCTCGGGAAACGCCAGCGACAACTGACGCAATATCGCAAGGTCGCGGAATGAATCGTCGAACCAGGGGCGATATTGCCGGATGTTGTTCTGCACCGCTTCCAGTTCCAAAACTTTCGCCGACATCCCCGCCCATTGCGAACGCAGCCGCCACAACTGCACCTGCTGGATGAAAAACAGTCCGGCGACAATCACCGCGATGCCCGCCGCGACCGCGCCAATCGTCCGCATCCGGCCCGACGAATACCTCGCGGCGAATTGTTCGATCAACGTCGGCTTGGGCGGCAAAAAATTAAATGCGGGCGATTGCCCCGCCAGCAGACGCGCCGCGAGACTGAACGCCGCCGACACCACCGTCGCCGGCGGAATCCGCATGCCAAATTCGTCTGCGGCATACGCGGAAACAACTTCGACCTGCAAACCCGCCGGCTCGAAACGCAATTCCATTTCGTCCGCGAGCTGCTGCGCCAGCTCGCGCGGCCCGAAAATGCGGATGCGCTTCACCGCGTCGCTTAATTCGCCGGGCAACTGGCCCAGCGTGATGCGCGATTCGCGGGCGACGAGATCGGGATGCAACGCGCGGCGGGCACCGTCGTTTTCAATTACGCCTTCAAGCGCCCGCAATGCCGCCACGCCGCCGCCGCCGGTGATTTGCAAGGACACCGTGCTTTCACCAACCGCGAGGGCAAGCACGCCGCGGGAATTTTTCGCCGCCGGCGGCTGCAACCCCGCGAGTCCCAGCGCAAAGCTGACCGCTTTTAATTTTGCGGCGGCCAGAACCTGTTCCAGGGTCGCGATGTGCGCGCTGGAAATACCGGCGAGCAGGACGTGCTGTTTTTCCGCCGCGAGCAGACAGCGCGAATCGGCCAGTTGCAACGTCGCGACATCGGTGGAAAAACCGCGCTCAGCCTCCATCTGCAACAAGCTCGCCGCGTCAGCCTCCGGCAATGGCGGCAATTCCGTATGCGCCGTCAAAACCCACTTCAGCGGCAGGCCGAAGATACAATTGCGTTCGCGCACTCCGGCGGCATCGAGTTGGTTGCGGATTTCGCGCCCGACGAGTTCTGGCGCGGCGCTCAGTGGATCGAGTGTCAGCACGATGGAAAAGCTCTGCTGCACTTGCAGTGAGCCGTTGACGAGGCGCAGCACCACGCCCTCAAGCCGGCCGCCGTCCAGCGCCAGCCCGAGCACGCCCGCCAGCCGTTTGCGTTTTCGGAAATTGATTTTCAGGATATTGCTCATTGCGTTTCTTTCGCGACCAGGGATTCCCGCGTCTTGTCACCCAGCGCCCAGCCGAGCCGGCTCAAGTCCTGGCGATAGAGAATTTTCGGCGTGCCATCGCTGAGGTCGAAAATGAATTTCACGCGCCGGTAGCCGCGCCCGAATGGACCGACCGCCGCGATGTCGGCGGTGAATTGAAAACTTTTCGTCGTGACATAATCGCCGCGCGCGAGCGCCGTGATCACCGGACTGTTGTTGCCCAGAGCGTCAATCAACCAGCCGATGGAATTGAGGTTGTCGGGATTCTGCCCGCGATAAGTGATCAGCGTTTGCGCCGCGCCCGACGCCGTCTGTTCGCCCACATTCAGGCCCTCAAACAACGCCGTCAACACATCGTAGCCGGCGGTGTTGACGTTCACGCGGCCGCGAAAATAATTGTTCGTGCTTGTGGTGATGTCGTTGTAAATCTTCGCGAAGTCCACCGTGCTCATGCCAAAATTCCGGCAGCGAAGGGCCAGATCCAGAACGCCGTTGAAATTATTGACCCGGCCCGGCGCGTTGTGAACATAGCGATAGATGTCCGTGGCCATCGTGTTGGCGTTGCCGACGCCTTCGGTCTGAAAAAAGGCGCGCAACTGCGTTTCCGTCGCCGTGTTCATATTTGTCAGCGCGGTGCCGTCGGAATGAAAATTCGGTTCGCGCGTATAGACCGTCGTGTATTCAAAGAGGCCGGAGTTCAATTCACCCGTGCCGGTGGTATCCTTTTCGTTCGCGTCCAGCACGCCGTTGCGGTTGAGGTCGTCACCGGCCAGCAGGTCCACGGTCGCGCCATAAACGAGCCGCAATTCGTCCACGGTTTCCAGGGGCGCATTTTTCGGCAGATAACCGAGCGCCGCGTAATTGAGCGACACGCTGCCATTCGTGCCGCGCCAGTCCATGACGGCATCGGCAAAATCAATTGGCATGTCCGGCAAATACGAAAGCACGTTGGTGTTGACGTTGTTCAGGTTCAATTTCCCGCCCTCGTCCACCAGCCCAAACGTCGGCTCGGTGGAGCTTTGGCCGGTCGCAGCCGGGCCGGTGGTGTCGCGACCAATGAGCCAGAATTTCGCGTCGCCAACCGGGACGGCCGCGCAGACGAACTGGTTGGTGGCCGGCACCGCGCCATTCGTGGCATAATTTTGCAGCACATAGCTGACGTAGCGCGCCGCACCTTCGATGGCCTCATCCGCCGCCAGTCCGCTGACGCGGTTGTCCGATGCGCGCAACTCGTAAGCCATCGTGTTGGCGAAATACAGCGCGATGCTCACCAGCCCGATGGCCACCCACAGCACGATGATGAGAACGGAACCATTTTCGGATTTTGGGGAACATCGAACATTCAACAGGGAACATTCAACATCGAATGAATACGCGCGCCCGCCATCGCCACCGTTGGGCGTTGGGCGTCCGGCGTTGAATGTTGAATGTTGAATTTTCATTTCAACCGCCCGGGGTCCTCGTCAGGACCTTGTTCGTCCGCGACACGGAATCAATCGGCACCAGTATTTCAACCGGCCCCGCGTGGTTGTTCCCCGACATCTGGATGTCCACGCGGACGGCCAGCGGCAGATTGGTGCTCGTCGAAGTCATGCCGCTCGTGTCCCACGTGTCCTGCCATTGCGCGCCGTCGTAGCAGGAAAATTTGATGCTCGCCACGCCGCTCAGCATGAGTTGCTCCTCGACTTCCGGCACCGTGATCGTCAGAAGATTCCGCGCCACGCTGCGGACCAGATCTTTGCCGGCCGCCGCGCGGTCGGCCGGTTGCTTCAATCCGTAGGTCACGCGCTGGATGTCGCCCCACGGCGCGCTGGCACTCAAGGCACCGGTCGCGGTGAACAGCTCAATGGCCACCGGCTCGGACACGCCAACGCTGTTCAAGTTGCCGACTCGAAAATTTCCGGACAAAACCTTGGTCGTGCCGTTGGTCGGCGTCACGGCGCATTGCAGGTCGCGGCGCAGATACGTCATCGCCTGGTCCATCGGCGCGGCGGCGTCCACGATATCGCTCGTCGCATCGCGCAGGCGCAACGCGGCGAAGAGCACGGCGTTGACGGCGACCAGCACAATGGCGGCCACGCCGATGGCGAGAATCATCTCGACCAGCGTGAAGGCGCGGACGTGAGGCGTGAGGCGTGAGGCGTGAGGGGAGGGTTTCATGTTTTCCTCACGCATCACGTCCCACTCGTCACCGCGTTGTTGTTCATTCTAATTTTCACTGTCGCGAACTCATGTTTGCCGCTGGCTGTGCCGACTGCCCGGGTTGCGTCGGCAAATTTGCCAGCGTGCTCAGCTTCACCGAATAATCTTTGCCCTGCGCCTGATACTTCACTTCCGCCGTCAGCAACTCCATCGCATCCTGCGGCCAGGCCTGGCTGGACAACGTCCAGCGGAAATCGAGCGCGCCTTCCGACACGTTTCCGCTTTGCACGCCGTTGTTCCAATTGCTCAGCACGAGGCTCTCGTTCAGAACCCGGTCGGCGATGCGGGCCGCCGCTCCCTTCCGCGCGGCGACCTCGCCCGCGAGACTCGAAACATGCAACGCCTCGATTGCCGCCGGAATGACAATGGCCAGAAACAGCATCGCCGCCAGCACCTCGGCCAGCGTGAACCCCTGGGAGCGCCGGCGTCCCGCCGGCGTGTTTCGTCGGGCGCAAAACTGCAACACGCCGGCGGGACGCCGGCGCTCCCGGCAACAAGGCGTCACCAAATTTTTATTGCTTGCTGTCGCTAATTTCATAACCCGTCCGGTTGCGTTTTCCGATCAGCCAGCGCGAAATGCCGGCGGAATCCGTCAACTGCAGTGTCTGCGGACTGTTTTCATCCACCATGCCGTCCGCCAAAAAGCGGATCGCCGGCAAACCGTTGAACGTGGTCGGCGCGCCCAGGCCGGCATTCAGCACGGCGATCTGCAAGGTCGAATCCACCGACAAATTTTCCGACTTGGCATCGCCGGACTTCCCGGTTGTTTCCGCCTGCAACCCGTAGGTGTTTTGCTTTTCATCCACCCACAGCACCATGGTCATGCCTTCGGAAACCGCGCGGCTCTGGGCCGCGTGCATCAGCGCATTCAGCCGCCGCGCCTCGGAATCCAGCGCGCGGCCACGGATGAAATTCGCCATCGCCGGCGCCGCGAGCGACGTGATGATCACGAGCAACGCCAGCACGAGAATCAATTCGATCAACGTGAACGCGCGGGCGAATGATGAATAACGAATTTCAAATGACGACTTCGTGCCGGACAGTCGTGTGTCCGGCATTCGTAATTCGTAATTCGGCATTCGTAATTTCATTCACTTCGTCCAGCTGACCACATCATCGTCAGTGCCCTCCTTGGCATCGGGTCCGACCGACAGCAGATCGTAGGAGCTTTGGTTGTGTTTGCCGGGGTAATAATAGACGTAGTTGTTGCCCCACGGATCCATCGGGATTTTGTCCAGATACGGCCCGCGCCAGTTCTTGGCGTTGCCCGGCTGCTGGACCAGGTCCTGCAGGCTCTTGGGATAAAAACCGTTGTCCACCTCGAAGGCGTCGAGCGCCGATTTGATGCCGCCGCTGATGTCCGCGTGCGCGGCCGTTGCGCGCGCCTGTTCGCTGCGCCCCATGATTTTGGGCAGCACCAGCGCCGCGAGGATGCCGATGATGGTGACGACCAGCAGCATTTCGACGAGCGTGAACGCCTGGCTCAATTTGTTCTTTGGAACGATCGGTGTCTTGATTTTGATTTTCATAAATGAGTGTCGGGGCTATTTGATGTAATCCTGCAACGAGAAAATGGGCAGCAACATGCTGATGAAAATGGTGCCGATGAAACCGGCGATCAAAAACAGCATCAGCGGCTCGGCGAACGCCACGGCGGTTTTCAGGTTGCGGTCCAGATCCACCTCGGTGACGGCGGCGACGCGCACCAGCTCGCTGTCCAGCTTGCCGCTTTCTTCCGCGACCGAGATCATTTCCAGCACCGCGCCGGTAAAAAGACTTTTACATTCCGCGAGGCTCTGGCCCAGCCGGCCGCCCTGCTGCACGCGTTCAATGGAACGATTGACGGCGTCCACGAGGATCTGGTTGCCAATGGATCGGCGCGCAACGTTCAAGCCCTGCACCAGCGGCACGCCCGCGCCCAGCAGCGTGCCAAGCATCCGGCAGAAACGCGCCATCGCGAATTGCGCAATGAGCGGACCAACGAGCGGCGATTTTAAAACCAAGCCTTCCCAGGTGCGTTTGCCTTTTTCAGAAATGAACCAGCTTCGCGCCAGAAAACCGGCGAGCCCCAGGCCGGCCGCGACAAAAAATCCGTAAGAGCGGACCACGTGGCTCAGGCCGATGACCAGTTGCGTGATGACCGGCAGCGAACCGTGGACGCTCGCAAAAACTTTCTGGAATTTCGGAATGAAAAACACCAGCAAAACCGTCAGCACGACCAGCGCGAGACAGAACAGGATGCACGGATAGATCATCGCCGTGACGACTTTTGACCGCAGATCCTTTTCGCGCGTTTGAAAATCGGCGATCTGCGCCAGCACCACGTCGAGGAATCCGCCCGCCTCGCCCGCCTCGACCATCGCGACATAGACGCGCGGAAAGGTTTCCGGCGATTTCGCCATCGCGTCGGCCAGCGACATGCCGTCCACCACGAGGTCGTGGACTTCCT
>Ga0247670_1000105_pt1 | contig 27635 bp, 26 predicted proteins | sample CNK11_metaG_FD_183042 | JGI IMG/M metagenome (GOLD analysis project Ga0247670, IMG submission 183042) | Soil microbial communities from Purdue University Martell Research Forest, Indiana, United States - CNK11 | ecosystem: Environmental > Terrestrial > Soil > Temperate forest > Bulk soil...
ATCCATAGCGCGGGTTGACCGCGACAAGGCCTTTGATGGTTGTGAACCATAGCCAGCCGTCGTGCGAACGCCAGCACGACGGCTGGAACCAGCCGGAATACGATTGCGCTGGCAGCCCATCAAAACGCCCATACACCGAGAAAGCGATTTCATCAACCGTGCCGGCCGCAAGATTTATTAAATCCTTCTTTGCCGCGCGGAAAATTCCCTCATAAGTGCCTCCCCAAAGATTGCCCTCCTGGTCTTCCAGCAGTTGCGTGATGCTGTTGTCGGGCAGGCCTTGTTGCGTGGTAATACGCGTAAACGCACCATTCGCGAATCGCAGCAGTCCCCCGCCCAGTGTGCCAATCCAAATGCTGCCATCTGCATCCGGCATTAGCGCGGCAACGCGTGCATTCGGCCAGTCTGCAGGCGGATGATACCGTATCGGCGCACCGTTGGTGAATTGCCAAAGGTCGCCCGGTTCCGTGCCCAGCCATAAAGTTCCACGCGGGCCCTCCGCGATCGCACGCACTCCAATGTTTTCCACGAATCCACGCGCGTGATCAAAGGTCGAAAACACGCCGTCTTGAAAATAATACGCACCGGAACCATTGCAGAGCCAGACACGGCCACTGCTGTCTTGCATCATCGCGTTGGCTACGTGGTCGCGCAGCCGCTCCAGTGGAAACGACGAGGTGACGCTGTTATTTACAGAACGGGCTTCATCCGCCATCACACGAAAAATCCTGCCTTGGAGGGTGCCAGCCCAAATACCATTTTTTGTATCAGGATAAACTGTGACACTTTCAATCAGTGGATCCGGGTTCGGTGTCAGGGGGACCGGAACAAATTTTTCACCTTCTTTACGTGCGAGACCACCTGTCGCCATGCCAACCCAGATCGTATGCTGTTCATCTTCGCAGACGGATTGAGCTACGTCACCCGGGATGCCCTCGGCCGCAGTAAATACCTTGAACAACCTGCGGTGAATGCGTGCGAGCCCGGCCTCTTTCGTGCCAATCCAGATGTTGCCTTCGTTATCTTCCAGCCAGCAGGTGATGAACTTGCTGGGCAGACCGTTTGTCGGCGTCAGCAGATCTGTTGTGCCGTCCGGAGAGACATGCCAAATGCCGGTGCCATATTCGATCACCCACAACCCGCCCTGCGAATCCACAAAAAAATGAAGCGGCTCCCGGTTATGGGGAGGCTGAAAACCTGGCGCGGTCAATGTCCATTGCCCGCCGGACATTTTCCGCAGCTCTCTGCCATCCCAAATCCACAGGCTGCCGTCCCGGGTTGAGATCATTTGTTCTATCTCATGCGGTACGGGACCATTCGTTGGCGTGCGGTCAGCATAACCTTCCGGTGTCATGATGCCGACCCGGTTACCGGCGGCGACCCAAATTTGGCCGGCCATATCTTTCGTGAGATCATTCACCTGAACACCCAGACGGAATACACTGAATTGAGTGTTGGTTGGCGCGGCGAGTTTCATCCGGGCGATATCGTGGCGGTCGGTGACATACCACAGGGTGCCATCGGCAGCCTGGCTGAAACGGCCCGGCGGCGGGTCAGGCGTTGGGGGGGTGAGGTCGCTATGCTGCGCCTCATTGACGCCCCCGTTTCGCGGGACTCGGAACACAACATTTCCGTAAGAAGCGAGATAAACGGCGTTGTTATCCTCAGCTATGATCGGAATTTGAAGGGAATGCCAGCGCGGTTCGGCATTGGGCCCGCGAACGAGACGGAATTTTCCGAACGTCAGACTGGCAATGGATTCATTACCCGCAGTGATCCACATGGTGCCGCGGGAATCCACGCTCAAGGTCTCAATTTCCACATCCTTCAAACCGGGAGTGGACTGCGGGTTAAAAGTCACGAAACTCGCCCCATCGAAGCGGGCCAAACCACCGCTGCGTGTGCCAATCCAAAGATAGCCGTCTGGCGTCTGCGCAAGACAGTTGACAGAATTTTGCGGCAGACCATCCTCCGAACCCCATACGTGGATGAGATAATCCGCCGAGGTTCGTGGCACGGTCTGCGAACACACTGACAACACCACCGCCCAAAATAGTCCTGCGAGCACTCGGCAGAGGAACTGGCGGACGAAGGGTGTCATGCAGTAGGATTAGTAAGATAATTCAACGATGATTGCGAGCGGAATCTTGCCAGCGTCCCCGTCCATTTGGATGAAGGAAAGCGATCGTTTGCATCTGAAAACACGTGCCACGTTTTGACGCCATCTTGCGAAACACGACACAAGGAACTTCGCAACAGAACATCATATGCCGCGGGCGGACACTGAAGGCTGGACGCGTTGCCGCGTCCAGCCTTTTTCCGTCACTCTTAATCTCGACCAAATTATTGTTTCAGCCGATAAAAAGTTTGTCCTGGGGCTAGCGACAGCGTCAGGTTGTTTATGCCATTGACAACTGTTGGCGTGCCAGAAACCGTAGACCAGGTTCCGCCAGCCAGACCGGAGGTGGATTGCAAAATAAATCCCGTGGCATTGGCCGGCCACTTTAGAGTTATCTGTGAACCTGCTGCGGAAATTTGCAACGCGGGACCTGCGATCACATTCGGTCCCACCGCATATAGATTCGCGACTTGACCGGCGGTCAAGGCACCGTTCCAAATGCGCATATCCGAGTAAGCGCCATTAAACATCGGGTCGGGCCATTGGTCACGTGCCAGCCAGTTGTCGCTGTCAGGAAGACTCGACCAGAGCAGTGGATTGCTCCCGGTGCTGATCAATTGGCCGTTCAGATATAATTTGTCCAACTGGCGGTCTTGGTCATGGGTGATGACCACTTGACTTAACACACCCACCTGAAGCGAAGGTCCCGTGAGAACCAATCCGCCCGGGAACCATTCCATGCGTAACGATCCATTGACACCATCGTGTGGGCTGACCATCACATAAGTTCCTCCTCCTAGAGAGACTCCCGGAGTAGCTGCTTGGCCGAAATCGAACATTTCCTGCCAGACTCCTCCACCAGCCCAAGTCACCCAGCATTCAATACTGGCTTCGTTCGGCAGTCCGCTGACCATGCCTTGGCTGGCAGGATAAGACACCCATCCGCTGGATGCAGTGGGCAATCCGCTTCCGTTTGGCGGTGGATTTCCAGCAGGCATTATCATCTGGCTGCCGGCAAGTGTCACCGGACCGTTGATTGTGCCGTCGATGGCACCTATGGAGTCATGCAGGGTCGTTCCCGAAGTTTCGTCAAAGGTATAACGGTGCAAAAGCGAAGGCCATGCATTTGTATCCACCACGGTGATCGCCAGTGAGCCGGAGATGCTGGCATAAGTGGCGGTTACTGTCGCAACTCCCGCGTTTTGAGGAGTAAAGTTTCCATTCACAATTGTTCCCACAGAAGTGTTGCCGCTGGCGAGGGTTGTCTGTGACAGGGTCGTCACATCCACGTTCGTCACATTGGCAAAGTTTGCCAACACTTGGATGGGAACACTCACTCCGTGAACATCCACATTCGTGGAAGCTCTCATTGTCAGAGACAGGAGAGTGCCCGGATTGGTGATAATGTTGTCAGGGCCGGTGGCAGCATCAATTGCGATTTGCTGCTCAGTCACAACGCCGGAGTAGATTCGGAACTCGTCCAGAACGCCGGTGAAATATGGGTCGCCGCTGCCATACCATTCGGACTGACCGAGGTAATTATTACCATCCGGTATGTTATAGATCGGTGTGGTCACTGTGCCGACAGCCACCTTGCGGCCGCCCACATAAATGGAAGCCGTTTGTGCCGAATAATTGTAGGTAACAACCACGCAGACTTCATTGCCAAGGGACAGTGGTTGTGGAGCATCAATGCTGACCACATGATTATCGAGACGCAATTTATGACTGGCAGGGTTGTTTGGAATCAGAGTAATGTAGTTCACACCCTGCACTCCATTGTTGGTTCCAAAGGACCACAATTGTGCCCAGTCGGAGTTAACGTCATTGTTTTGCACCCAGGTCTCAAAGGTTGCGTTGGTCAGTGCAGGCAGGATGCCTGATGGCAGCGATACATAACCGGAACTGGCGTTGCCATCCAAGGTTAATTGACCGCTCCCCGTGAGAGTGGCAGTTCCGCTGCCGTTGTTGAGAGTCCCGTTTGCGCCACCAACCGAGTCGGTGATAGCTGTCGCTCCAGGCGCTCCGTTGAAGCTGTAACGGTGCACAACCACCGCCGGTTGCAGGCTGACCCTTACGGTCAGGGCCGCCGGTTGCGATTGGAACAAAGCGTGGATCGTCGTGCTCCCCGCGGCATTTGCGTGAAAGTTTCCATCCGACTCATACGAGACAATGTTGGTGTTATCGGAACCATAAGTGATGCCAGACATGGTTGAGATATTCACCTTGTTCGTCAGCGAGGTATAGGTGGCAAAAATTGCTGGAGAAAATTTAGCGCCAACCAGCGTGTTGGTTGAATTATTGAACTGGATCGAAGAAAGCGTGCCAGCCGAGCCGCTGGTTGAGTCGGCTCCGGCTTCGTAATCCGCTTCAACTTGAACCGGCGTCACGGGATTGTTGTAAATCCGGAATTCATCAATCGAACCATTATAATAGGGGTCAGGGAACTGGGAGCGTCCAATGTAGTCATTAAAGGTGTGACCGACCGCCTGGGGCGTGGCTGTAAAGTTTGAGGCAAAACTAACCAGTTGACCATTGTCAAACAACGACCCGGTCTGTGCCACGGCATCAATGCTAAAAGCCAAATGGTGATTCTGGCCGGCCGCTGGCTGGGTCCCGGTAATGAAATTGCCGGGATTGATGTCAACTCGATAACTGCCGCTGACACCGTCATTCAGGCACATATAGAACCACGCCACGCCGTTGCCGCCGCCGCCGCCGGGGCCGCCGGTGCCCGGGCCACCTTGGTTTCTGCCGAAATCAAACAAACGGGCCCACGTAGGATTTGAGGTAGGCGTGGTCCAAACCTCAAAGGTGACAGACGTATAATTGCTGATGATATCATCAGGCAGATATACGAAACCGCTTGCGCCGTCCAGCACGACCGTTCCGTCCCCAGGATATGTGGCTCCGGGATACAAATTTCCGGTGGCGCTTCCCGCCGAATCAATGGCATTGGTGCTCGCGATGGAGTCATTGAAGCTGTATCGGTGGGTTAGAGCCGCGGTTGCGACTTGAGTTGCCGTCAGCAATGAAATCAGCACAAGGCCCTTGACCATGAATTCATTGAACCTGATAGAGGTAGGTTTCATAAGTTATGTTTGTATTGGTTGGATGGGGGTTAGCAGAATCGAAACTAACTGAACCAATGTCTGTTGTCATGGCACATGAAGTGGCCTCACTGACAGTCATTAACGCCGGACAATGTGGATGTAACTTAGCCGCTAATGCAGGATAAGCCTTGTTCAACCGGCTTTTATCCCACGAAGGCCAACAATAAAACCGGTTATTAACAATCAAAGGCGGGTCATGAAGAAGTGTGGGTGGCTGCGCGACTAAAGCTGTAGCTGAGAGGCCGCTTTATGCGCCATGACAACCTGGCATAAAAGCAGGTATCTTAAGCACGTTATCCCGAATTGCAAAACACTGCGCGTTCGTCTTCATACATGACGCGTCATTGTGATGGGTGAGCAGCTGAACCTTTAAAATCAAATGAAAATGTCATTCTGTGTCTTTCATATGCGGCGTGCTGGACAACATTCGAGAACTAAAGCCACCTCTGGTTTTACTCTTATTGAACTGCTGGTTGTGATTGCCATTATTGCAATTCTTGCCGCCATGCTCCTGCCTGCTCTCTCGAAGGCCAAATTGAAGGCAAAACAGATTTCATGCATCAACAATATGAAGCAGATTGGGATCGCTGGTGTCATGTATATCGGCGATTACAATCAATATCCCGGCTGCCTTTCAACGCCTGCCGGAGGGTCGGCTAACTATTACTACGTGTGGCCAACGCGGTTATTCAGCCTGATGGGGGGAAACCGCAATGCGTTTACTTGTCCTGCTGCACAGCCATGGACAGCCTGGGATACCAATGTGAATCATACGTTGGGGGGAACGGGACCAGGTGGTGTGTATGATCCATATGCGATTGTAAATACTTCATTCTTCGGGCTGGGTTACAATGACTGGGGCATTCATTTTCAAGGTGGCAGTGAAGCGGTAACGAAACCTCAGTTGGGGCTGGGCGGAGATGTTGATGGCGGTTTGTTTCAGGGACCAGTTAAAGACAGTATGGTGAAGAAACCCACCGACATGATTTGGATTTGCGATGTTCCTTCCGTGCCACAAAACGTGTCTCCTTGGTTTAACGGCAACTGCGAGCCGGCAGATGTGAAGGCCACCACCGGCCATTCCGCCTGTCCAGCAAACCGTCATAACTATCGCACCGATGTTTTATTCTGCGATGGCCATGTCGAGAGTCCCAAGCGCAACGATCTTCGGGATCCCAACAACGCCGATTGGCGTGCACGCTGGAATAACGACAACGATCCGCACCTTAGTTATGGTTATTGGCAGTCTAAGCCTTCTTGGATCAACACTTTGGACCAGTGAATTGGAGCAACGGAGATCCGCTCATCCCTCTGGAGCGTAGAATTTTTCACCGGTTTCATTATTACATGATTTTACATAGCTCCATCAAAACCGTCTCCGTCATCGGCGTGGCCGGGACTTTTTCAAAGACCAACAACAAAACAAAAAACAAACACATGAAAACCACACAAGCAAAACTCATCACGATCTTTGCCGGGTTGGCGATATTCGCCGGGCAGTTGTCTGCCAAAACCGTTACCATCAACGCTTCCAATTCAGATCAAACCAGCTATTTTCGGGGGGCAGGTTGGACTGTTGGTTGACGGCGATACCCTGGTGCTTGCGTCGGGCAACCACTACATCAGCGGCTTCATTGACATCTGGTTCAACAATGGTTTCATCAACGGCGGTGGGAGCATTGTCAGAAAAATTGCAGGTTCCACTTCCGGCCTCACCATTCACGGCAACGGCAACCGGATTGACCAGATCGAAATTGATGGCGGCGGGACCGGCACTCACGGCCCTTGCATGGTGCTCTTGAACGGTAAGGCCCTCACGTTTGCCAATTTCTGAATCAAAACTGAAAAAGAAGCCATTTCGCTGACGCAACCAAAACTTCACTTTCATAGACACCTTTCAGCATAGGCGTCTCCGATTTTTTTTTATTAGCGCACAGTGAACGGACTGTGGCCGAATTCTCGATGAATTGTTCGGGAATTGTGATCCCGCAGGCCGTTACTACACGTTTTACTACACGTTTTCGTGTTTTTGGCGGCCTTCCCCCGGAAGCTGCCGTTGTCCACCAACGGCTTGTGAAGATGGCTCCAGAGGAAGGACTCGTAACAAGTCTGCCGCCAAAGCCCACTTTTCCCTTCTTGAATAAGCTCAAGAACTTCCAAAGCGTTTGAGGCTCGCAACGCCTAACGCATTGGTTATTTGAACTATACGTCAACTCCACCAAAAGGCAACTACAATTTCGACCTATCCGCTCTAACTCTCCTACTACTCTTTCTCACACAGTCTCTCACACACTTCATCACACAGTTTCCCACACACCGAAATAAAATTGGGCCGTTGTTACTGGCGTGCCATCTGACCGGGCCGATCTGAAATATCCTGTTCGGAAGCAACTTCCTCCACGCCTTCTTTTGCGCGGTCGTTCTTATATTTCCAATGCTCCCCTACCCCGCAACTGGCGCACGGACTGTGCTTGCGTCTGTTTTATCACTTCTGTGCCTTCGGCAACGCTGTCACACTGCTCTGAAATGGCGCGAATGACTTTGCCCGGATGATCGTCGGAAATTGTTCCCAAATAATTCTCTGTGCTTTGACTTCCGCGTTACGCGCCATGAATCGCAGCGTGTGCCGCATTTGCGCCATGTATTCGGTCGCCACCTCGCGGAGACCGCTTCCTTTCAGCAAAATCTCGGTGTCGCCGTGGGCTTGCGTGTAGGGAGAAGCCTCAAGCCGCTGAATCACCGCCCATTCGTCACCGTCCACCTTGCGGCAAAGCAGAATTTCAATTCGGAAAAGTTTTAGCAACAGCGCGCGCGTTCCATTTGCTTTCCGGCGCGGTGAGGGTGACAAAAGCCTTTGGCACGGGTCATTCCCATTGGATGTGTTCCAACCGGCTCAACGCCTCGCGCATGGGCCTCATGGTTGAAAGATCGCCCTCAATCGTCGGGAAAGCGGCGTTGTAAGCGGGCCAGTTGTTCGTCCGTCAATCGCGCCTCGCTACCCGGCACTTCGTGTAGTGGATTTTCTTCGCGCTTCTCCATGCCGTTAATCCTTTTTCAACAGCCGGTTCAATTCCTCGTTGGCAATGACAAATTCGCCCGACGGCGAAAGTCCGGCCTGCACACGCTCGCGTTGAATGAGCGTGCAAAGTGTATAGGCGTCGAGGACAAGCCTGCGGGTGGCTCTCGGAATTGAAATTGAATCCGCTTCAGTCAACATGCCGGTCAAAATAGCATCTGGCTCGCTGTCCATAATCAAATCAATTAGCCCACAATTTTCGTTTGTCCGGTGACAAAAGCAGCGTCACTTTCACGCGCGCTGAACAAGGGTGTAAAACGTCTAAGCGTCCCAACCAAGCGAGCGCGCCGCCTGTGGAATGGAGATTTGGCCGGAGGCTTGCGGCTCTCCGGTCAATTTGACATTTGGATTTTCGTCCTCAATTCAACCAATCAGCTCAAAGAGTTTCTTTTTCAAATAATGAAACGTAGCGACAGATCTGCGCGATGAAAACCTAGAGGCGAGGGCTTTGGCTGCGGCGGAAAGGTCAAGACAGGAACGGAAGACGCGAGTTTTTTTGTTCGAGCGGACCCGTAGCATTCTTGACGTTTCCGCCGCAGCCATATAATTACCCTCGGTTTTATCGCGCTGTAGAGGTGGGTGGTATTTCCGCTGCATAAGCCGGCAATGTGGATTGGTAATCGAGCGAATGCTCAACCTCGAAAAAATGAATTTGAAAAGCGCTTCGGTCAGCGGTTGGTGGGCGGAGGAAGTGGCGTGCAGGCGGAGAGACGATATTAGGAACGGAGCCGGAACGCCACGCCGCCGCCAACCGCTGACGGAAGAGAACACGATTGCGTTCCCTCAACGCCGGCTGGGACGAGCGGGAGGGAAATGACGAAGGCGGGCCGGAGCGACATTAGCGAGGCCGACGTGTCAGCTCCCGCCCGTTGGTCCCGGTGGCTTCACGATGCGCGCAATCACTCCTCATGCAGATTTCCCCACATCGTTTTGTGCGATGGGTGAAACTTGAAGAAAATATTCAGCCGACGGATTTGTCGGCAGAACAATTAAAAACATGCTTCACAAAATGAAGCTCAAGCGATTCCGCGAGGGGTCGCTTTTACAATTCAATATTGATGAAACGCTTATCTTGCAGACAAGTAGTTTGGCCGGATAAATCCGATGCTTCATTGTGCGGGGTAAATCACTTGATTAGGTTCTAAGTTTCTCGAACCGTCTGGATTGAAATAATAATCGGCCGTAACAAACATGTCTTTGCCCATGATCACTAGCAGTTTAAATCGAACATAGCCGGTAGGCAGCCTCAAGAAAAATATCTTTCTGGTGCTTTCACTGCCACCAACCTCAAAGTTTACGCTGCCGGCGTAGCCTGTCTCTGGCGCAATAAAATCAAAATTATTTGTGGTTTCGATAATGCCGCCATTTGGTAAATTAAGTTGGACTTTCCAGTCATAAGAATTGGTGTCCGAGCGAAGCCCACTCCACCCTTGGATTTGAAGTTGCCCCAGAATTTCCGCACGCGTGTTGCCTCGAAGTGGGTAATTCGTGGTTGAACCATCATGGGGAGCATGAAAGCCACCACTCCTAAATAGCAATGGCACGGGATGCCCCTTGCTGTGCATACGAAATATTCGGGCATGTGCCTCGCTGTCCTCAACTACTCCATCCCTTGGCCGGCTGCGAACATTAAAACCAGTGGAATTATCCGGATACGGATAATAGTTGGAATGAGATAATTCGAACATCAGTCCAATCCCATACAAACCGTCAATTTTGAAAATTCCGCGTTCATCGGTTGTCACCGATCCTTCGTTGCGGGTTTCCTCGGTCAAAGATTCGTTAGCGGAGCCTCCATTGTATGATATTTGCACGCCGGGAATTGGCTGATCGCTTTCATCCACCACTTTCCCATAGTAAAGCAACGGCGTGCGCCACAGCCGGGTCCAATTGCTCATTTCTCTTTTGGTCTGCTCGATCCGTGCTCGATTGTCTTGTTCTTCACGTGTCAAAGGCACATCCGTTGACGGCGTGTTTGATTCGATTTGATGCCCTGAATTTTGAATTGATGCCTGTTCATTAGGTTGTGCGACTATCTCTTGTTCTTTGTCCGAAGGAGCCAGACTGGGCTTTCTTAAGAACCAAATGAAAATCAAAAAAAGGGCAACCGTTATCAACCAAATGCTTTTTCGTTTTATATTCATAAAATCATGGGCTTGGCGTAATTAAAAAACCTTCACTTAATAACTCTTTGTAAAATGGCGTCGTGTTTTGAATCGTCTTGAAAAATTCTCCGCCGTGGTCGTCGCGAGAAATACCGAACCTTGCGCCGCCAACAAAGCCTAAACTGGCATCTTGAAGACTTATATTGTTTGTGATCGCTCCACCGGTTAGAGCATAAGGTGGATATTTCAATCCCGCCGCTCCGATGGCTTTTGTGCGCGATCGCGCCACATAGGACTTTTTCTCAAAGCCATCGGTAAGCGTGCGTATGGAGATGACGCCGCCAAAACTGTCCGTGGAATTATCAAAACAATTCGTTCCGTCAAACGAGTAAAACCAGCCCGGAACAAAGAGGCTGTGATCCGGTCTTAAATACAACTGGGCCAGTTCCCAGGAAATAAAATTCAAAGCGCCCGAGTAACAGGCGAAGTCGTCATCGTTGTAGAAGTTCACTCGCCGACACTGATTAGTGAAGCAGTTGTTGTAACCGCCCAAAACATCCGCGTCTGGCGTATTGGCGGCGCTCGCTGCCAGATAACTGTAAATCAGGCTGGAATTGCCGCCGTCGAAGGCCTCGGCGGGCACCGTCACTTTGGACAACACCAAATTGTCCACCTGCGCTCCCAGCCGGACTGCCTCACTGGCAGGAATGCCTCCCTCGCTTACAGCCATGATATTGAAGGTGTAATCGGGAAACCGGATATGCAGGTTGTCGATGTAATTTTTGAGAGCCGCCCCACTTTGCCAAGAAATGTATTCCCCCTTGTTGTAATTGAGAATGCTGATCTCGTTCGTGGTTGTCGGCAACTGATTCCAAGTAGGACTGGGCCATCGGAAAGCAGCATACCTCCCGTGGTAGCCTTGCCAATAGAGCCGCTTGAGAATCGTCTGGCCGCTGGATTCAGCGTCGAATAGGCCATTGTTAAGACCGTGAACATAAATGACTATTTGTTTGTTCTCTGCAGCATCGCTGACCGTCGCATAGCTGTCTATATGGAACGCACCGGAATTGGTGGTGGGCGGATCATTAAGCGAAACATCTGTCGCTCGTGGATGCTCGATAAAGTCTTTCATGTCATGCAAATCAATGAAGGTGGAAGTTTGTGCGATGGCATTCGTCCCTTGATAAACTGTCAGAGTGAATTGCCCTTCGCCATTGCCAGCACCCTCAAAGAGAAAATGCAGATCAGAGCCATCATATAGCCAAAATGGAATAACGTATGGGGGGTTGGTTGGTGAAATGGTGGCCAGCAGGGACTGGTTTACAAAGTTAGCCGCTATGTTTGTGTCAGTCAGATAGCCTGTGCCGCCATTGGTTTCAGCAAGGTAAAGATTGATTGCTGGTAAGTTTGAAATGGCGGTGCAAGAAAGAGTGGCGTAATAATTTTGATTCGATAACGCCGCTGGCAACCCGCAGATCCAAAGCCGGAAGAAGTTTTCCAAGTCACGCTGGCAGGTTATTTTGCCATGAGCATAATTGACATCGTTTGGATCATTCAAAGGAATCTGCAAATCCTTATCCAACCCGCCGTCACTACCCGGCTTGGTGTATCCGTTGTTAACCCATGCAAGCATCGGGTTGGCCTGCGATGTGGCATCCGCGCTGTTGAAAGCTAAGTCCATGACGCCATCATGGTTTTTGTCCAGTTGCAAGGAGACAGAATACACCATGGATGTGCCACGTTGATACGGCGGATCAAGGTCTGGCATGGTCACCAGTGCCGCTGGGCCAGGTTCGGTGGCAAAGAAACTGCCGTAAGTCGAAAGCACGCCGGCCGCATTAGTGGTCACGGTGCCATTTATGATTTTGTAAGCCTTGTCGAAGTATTGGCCCAAGTAGGCATATACGCCAGGATACCCATTGAGCAGCGTCAATTTTGCGTAGCTATTTACGAGAATGGAACCGCCAACCGGAACAATCAGCAAATCGCTGGCCTGACTGTTCAAAAAATTGGTGCTTTCCGGCAATGGGCTTCGATCCCAAAAATCATATTCGACAGTCTGAAATTGCGGTTGCGTTGTTTCGGGATAAAAATAACCATTCACGTTTTCAACCTGGTTCCCGGCATTCAAAACCGTCGCCTCGACAGCCGTGTTATCACTGTTGCCGTATGCAATGGTCGCCGATAAGAAGTGCAAGCCCCAATAGTTACTGGCGTTGCCTGCCATTGTATAAAACCGATTTTCAGAGTCAGAAGAAGCCGTGATGCCGATCTCTGCCAGGTGATACGACCAGGTTAAGCTGATATTATAAAAGACCGGTGAATCTAATGGGTAAGAACAAAGCCATCGGGTCGTGCTTGTTCCAAGTAATGCTGGAATTATCCCTCCATTGGTCGTATTCAAAGCAAATTGGTAAGTCGGGGGCTCGTATAAAATCAAAGGTGTGGGATAATCATGTGGCGAGTCGTAATAGTTATCATAATTCCCCGAAACTCCAGTAGTCAGATGCCCCACTCCATAGGTCACAAAATTTGTGACTGGCCCCGCATCTTGCGAACTATAAACAAAATTTCGGAACAACACATTTTCACCGAAGGGCCACAGCGCATCGAAGACGATACTATTGTCGTTAAAGTAAAGTTGCGGTTCTCGAAAGAAAGCGGCGGACACATAACTAGGTTGGTTGGTGAAGACCGCCTGATAACCGCCATGGCTTTGATCAAAGTCGCTGAACTGAAACGGCGAATCCACCGTAGCTGCCCGCAGCTTGAAGATTAAGTTCTGTTTCAACTGCACACGTCCATCAAAATAGGGCGGAATAATCCAATTTTTTGAATTACCTGTCAGCGAACTGAAAAACCCACTGGATAGAAGTTTAAATTCCCCAATGCCATTCCCGTCTGCGTTGACAGGTTCCACCGACCACGAGTAATACGAATATCCGTAAGCGTCCATTGGGCTCGCCGTTATCGAAGAGGGCAACAGATATAGGCCATTGGTGAAGTCCGAAACGGGAATGTCATTGGTGGTGTCAAATGAATAATCATCTTCACTGTTCTCGGCATGGTCATCCGTCCGTCTCACTCGTAAACCAGTTGTTCCAGGCGGGAGCGAAGCGATGGCTAAATAGGCCGATCCTTGCGGACCGGCAACCAATGACACGGAAGCATAAGACTTTGGCCGCACATAAATCGGAGCACTCCAAGCCGAATCCCCAACCGCATAATGTGCCTGAATACGATAATACGAATACAAGCCCGCCGATTCCGCAAAATCATCCCACTGATCTACATACATAACTGGCACGCTGTCTTGCAAGCTTTCTGTGCCGCCCGACAGATAAATGTTGGTGACGAAATTTAAACTATAAAGATGATCAACCCGTTCAACAGTGTAGTTCGTGGCCGGGGTCAATGAAGGAATCCAACTCACATTGGCCAGACCGCTGAATCCATCATAGAAAACAGACAATTGCGGCGCGGCCGGCGTATTGAAGGCGGTTGGATTCGTTCCGTTGTGAAACTCCTGCAAATTGTTCCATCCGTCGCCATCAGGATCTCCAAACGGATCTGACACTCCATATTGTTGCTGCCACCAGATCGGCAGTCCGCTCCCGTCGTCCGCCCACGAACGCAGCCGGATAAATAGATTCGTGCGGTTGCCTTGCGCCACGCTCAACGGCGTCCAGTTCGTGATTTCTGAACCAAGAATAAATCCTTCCGAAAGCCAGTCACTTTGCGTGAGGTTTGTGCGGGATTGGATTTCGTATTGGATGTCTGCCAGCGTGTTGCTGCCGATGCCTGCTAGATAGCCATTCGTGATGGCCACCTGTGCAATCCAAAGGTTCGTGCCGTAGTCAATGACCGTGTAGCTTGAGAAAAAGTAATTTGTCCCGCCGCCGTTGGTCCCGCTATCGTCAAATCCCGGTGGTTCCATGCTCATGGTGCTCATCCCCATTCGGGAACTGGCCTGCGCCGCGTAGTCAATATCCACATCATTCAACAAATAGCCGTTGCCTCCACTCAACATCCAAACAGGCAAGCCATTCATATTGCCCGGAAGCGGAGGCCAAGTTGGATTGGCCAGCGACCAAAAGGTTCCACATCTTGGCAGGGCGTCCGCTGGAATTGTCGGAGTAGAATCCAGCTCACTTAGGAATGTTGCCAAATCTGAATCCGACAGTGTTTTGAGGGTCGGCAAATCCGATGAACTCAAGGAAAGCGGCTCGATTTGGATTGCCATTGTTTCGGTTTCTTGGGCATGAAGCAACCCTAACAACGCCACGAACCCGCCGACAACGAATGATCCTGCACGAAGTTTTCTGATGAGTTTCATAAATTTCTGATGGTCTGAAACGAAAGGTTAAGTTTCACTGATGAAGCCTCTTGAAAACAAGAGTTTTATTGTCATAAATGAATCGCGTATTGCTTTCAGACACGGGGCGCGACACGAGACCCGTCAACCAGCGATCTTAGATTTTGCTCGGAATATCCTGCTTGGCTTCCACGAGAAGATTGCGGGGAATGAAGACGATTCGCTCGTCCGCCCCGCAACCGGCCGTTGGCGGGAGCTTTGAAATTGCGGCGTCAATAATATCAATGCCGATGATCGCAAAGTCGACGGATGCAAGCTCGAAGATGTCAGGACAATTGTTGAGCGCAATGGTCTGGCGACCATTGGCGTGCGGGTCGGGGCCAATTCTACGCAGAAATTCGATTGGCGTCTTCATGCGCCATCACAATCAAGGAACGCCCTAAAAAATGCAAGAATAAAATAGCACATATATCGGGTTTTTATCGCAGCCGCTTCCTGTTCTGGTAGAGTGTTGTGGCGTTCCCATATCGTAAAATTGTCGGCCAAAAAATCCGCGCTTATCGCAAGCAGGCAGAGTTAAGCCAGGAAAAATTGGCCGAAAAGGCCAGCCTAAGTTACAAATACTTGGGGGAGGTTGAACGCGGTGATGTGAACGTCTCATTGGATTCCATGATGAGAATCACCAAAGCGCTCAAGATAAAATTGAGTGATCTGGTTCGCGATATTTAGGCCGTCTTTTGCAGTGTGCTTCTTTCTGGCATAATGCCGTTCAATGGAGGAATGGTTAATTGCGGCGACTGGAACGGCCAATATTTCGTTGCGCGCTTCGTCGTGTTGCTCCGCCTCACGCCCCCCGTAATCGCGGCGACTGAAACCAAGAGCGATGTCTAACGTTCCAATTCAAGAGCGATCGTATAAGAATCGTATAAGCCTTAAGGAAAACTTCGCCGCCATTTTGGGTGATTGATTGTCGAACCAGATGACGCCTTGTGGCCGCGTTTTCAATTCTCTTAAATCTTTCAGGTGCATCGAATGATGCGCGCCCGTCGCAATACATCGGTCCGACCTGGCGGCAGTCCAGCAATAGCACCGCCGGCTGAAGAGTCAGCAATCAACATTCGCCGGAGCTCGAACATGCTATATCAGTCGGCGCGCCTATTCTTGAATTCATAATGGCTGACCATGTCACGACCCTCCGCACCGTCTGCGTCGGCTATTACCAGCAGGGTCAAAGCGGAATTGTAGCCCTCCAGTGCCCAGCTTTGCTCTGTGACTTCAATTTGCCTCGCATAGGAGTTTTGTGAAATCCACGCCTCGGGATTAACCACCTCGGGTCCAGCTTCACCCGCCGGTGGGATGACGTGGTAGGCGAGTGAATCGGGATGCAGCTTCACCCCTTTTTTGATCCGGAGACCGAAGCGGCTACCCTGTTGTTTTGACCAAGCCACCACTTTGTTCTTAGAAAGCACGAGGATGCATTCATGCTTATTAAGGTCTATGAACTTCATACCGGTCGCCGTCAGCGAGGTATTAAAAGTCCCGGCCAAGGCTTTGATGTTTTCCAACCGGGGATCGCAATTGGTAACCAGCGGACGGAGCAACCCCGTGGGCAGCAGGAGTTCAGAGGCAAATAAGTTTGCTTCCACTTCGACCGGACTGCCCTTGTAGTCGCGCATTTGTTCGGCGGTACAGACGAAAAACTGGGATTCCTTCTCGTGGAGAAACCAATGACCGAGTTCATGGGCGATGGCAAACCGCTTCCGCCCTTCCTCCCGGATCTTTGAGTCGGTTCGAATGATGCCGCGCTGCCCCTTGCGGACCAGTCGCGCCAGACAGCCCGTGAGCTTTGCCTCCAAGCAAAGGATTCCTCGATCCATCGCAATGTCCTCGACGGGAACGGGTGCCGGCGTATCCCAACAATAGTCCTGAATGATCCGGTAAGCAGTGCCTTCAGCCCGGATTTTTTGAATCTCTCTTGCCATCCTCGGTTGCCTCCATTTCTAGCAGTGTTAAATCCTCCTCCAGCACTGCCAAATCTTCTGGCGTCGCTTTTTCAAATTCACGGGCGTAAACTTGGGCGTGCTCTGGGTCTTTCTGCCCCAGGCTTTCAATCATCTGACGAACCTTTTCCCGGATATTATCCGCAGCTTCGACGCCGGCGGACAACACTGAGTGGGCTTTCTCGATGGCCCGTAACCGGCGTTCGCGTGCGGACTCCAGCGCTTGGCGTGCCTTGGCCTTTTTAAGGACGGCAGCAAATCGTTTCTGTGCGGATATAACGTCGACCTCATGATCTTTTAAATATTGCGCGGTTTGCGCTGGGTTCATCATTTCAGGATCGACGCCGTCATCATGAAGCAGCACCGACAAGCGTTCCAATTTGGTTAAATTCTCTGGTTTGGAATTGTTCATTGGACCTCCTTCCGGTCATCGTCTTTGACATTATTCTGGTGGCACCATTCAGCAAAAAAACGGGGGGCCGCTCGTCGAATGCGCTTCATCGCCGCATCGTAATCAGGTTCTGATAGACTCAGCTTGCCACGACAGTAAGCCCGGTTGGCACATTCCCGGTCATCGTGGATGGCCATCAGAATGGCTTGTTCATGACTCCCATCTGGAAGGTTCAGCGCGAATTCCTCCAAAAGTTTGTCGCCAAGCGCCCCGCCATTTCGAAAACGGAGCACATCATAAATATCTTTACCGTCCGCCACCGAGTTGACGGCGTTCACGCCCGGTTCCCCGTTTTCGTTCTCCTCCTCCATGGGTGACATCGTGGTCACCCGCCGATGTTTATCCAACCAGTTGGAGAGGATGCTCTCCGCCCGCGACCAGCAAAAATAATAAAAATTGGGCTGCTTGGTTTCGTCCCACGTGTAAGTCCCGTCCAAGGCTTTCTCGATGATGTCCACGGCTAGGTCGGCGGCAGATTTTCCGCCTGGGAGATCAAGATCTTCATCGCTGAATGGGTTGTAGAAACCCTTGTCTGCGGCCAATTTCATAATGCGCACTGTGAGCTGTTCAAGAAATCCGAGGGTCTCCATCGCCTTGATGGCAGCATCCCGCTTGCTCCCCGATAGGGGAACCTTTTCCTGAGCCAGTACTAAGATGGGCTCCTTAATATTACTGACGAGTGCGCTCATTCCGCCGGTAAATCCTGACTTTATGCAAAATTCGCGGCTCATCCCATTAAAAAAGCATTTTATTCGGCGGAACTGCTTGGCTGGCCAGTGATAAGGGGCATGAGCAGTGAACAGCGACGCGAAATTGATGCTGGTGAAACGCCGGGGTTCTCCCGGCTGAAACTCGCTTTAGGGCAAACCCCCATCATCATCTAGAATTGCAGCCCGCTTAACCCAAAGGAATGAACTTGAAACGAACACAAGAATTGTCGGCCGACGAACACGCATCTCGGAACGGCCATGCCGACCAAAACCAGAAGGGCATTTTAGATGCCCGCCCGCTGCCGGACGTTTCGTTCGATGCGCTCTGGGAATCGATCATCTTGGAGCAGCAGATCAAGGACCGTCTGCTTTGTCAGGCGATCCTGAATTTCACTCTCCGAGGCAAGATTGACCGGGCGAGCGTGCCGCTGCATGGAATCATCCTGCTGGTTGGGCCGCCAGGAACCGGAAAAACTTCGCTGGCACGGGGTTTGGCTTCCAAAGCAGCGAAAGCCTGCGGGCATAAACATTTTCAGTTTCTCGAGGTTGAACCGCACGCACTCGCCAATGCTTCCTTGGGCAAGAGTCAGCAGGCCGTAAGACACCTCCTCGGAACGGTCATTGCCGAACGGGCAGCCTATGGCCCGCTGGTGGTTCTTCTCGATGAAGTGGAAACCTTGGCCGCCGACCGCTCCAAGATGAGCATGGAGGCAAACCCCGTTGATGTTCATCGGGCCACCGACGCAGTGCTGGCTCAACTTGACCAACTGGCGACCAACTTCCCCCACCTGTTATTCATTGCGACCAGCAATTTTCCCAAGGCCATCGATGGGGCTTTTCTGTCGCGAGTCGACCAGATCATCACGATTGATTTGCCGCCCGCGGAGGCGTGTCAAAACATCGTCAAAGACACCCTCACCGCCCTCGCCACCAAGTTCCACAAGATCGAAGGGTTGCTCCACGCCCGCGAACTCACCGGCGTTGGAAAACTTTGTTTAGGCCTCGACGGACGGCAGATCCGAAAAGCCGTCCTGTCAGCACTCACCCTGGACAAAGCCACCGCCGTAGACCCCAACCGCCTGACCATCCACGATCTCCTGTCCGCGATTGAACAGGCAAAAAATGAATCAAAGAACGCAAAATAATGGCTACTGTAATCTCTAGAACATTTGCTTCAACACCGCAGCGGACTGCTGGTGAGACCTGGACGGCAATCATGAAGTTGCTGGCACCGGATGCTGCGAGCGCGGCGCGGGCGGAACTTCAAAAGGTCGCCGGCGTGGCCGCGTCCGCCATTGTCTCCGAGGCGCCAGCCAATGACGCCATTTATGTTTACGGCGAGGGACCCCAAATCCGCATTTATTGCGTATTTGGCGAGAATGCAGTCTCGCAAGATGGATTGAACGAGGATCCGCTAATCGAAATTCCCACGGCCGGCAGTTGGAAGATGTCGCTGCCATGTTTACCGGAAGATTTGGACTGGACTGAGAAAAAACTAAAAACCCTCTCGTCTCGAATCACGGCGCGAGCAACCGGTAAAGACGTCGAATATGAACACGAAAAAAAGCCCCGAGCCTCGGCCGAGGTGGCTCTCAACTTGGCCGAATTTTTAAAACCATGAGCTCTGTCGCCGTTTCCACTTACGCCCTGACCTACAACACGACCCACACGGTCAGTTTTGTCACGAGCAAAATGCTCATGCTGCTGAAGGACATCATTCGCGAAGTCGGTCTCGACCCCGGCAAGCTCACGGATGATTGGTCGCTGCTGGAGCGGGGGATCTCGGCGTGGCTCAAATCGCAGCACCTGAAGCAGGTCACCCTGGAAATATATAATCCGAAGACCAACGCACTGGTTTCCCGCTGGGACCTGGATGTGGTCTACGGCTACGGTAGCGACGAAACGTTTTGGGCTGACACGGACAGCATCCGCTACAGCATCACCAAGGCGGGGTTGGTGGCTGCCCAGTGCAAATACACCTTCATCATCTACAACGCAGATGGCAGGCCCGATGTGGATGGCTGGGGGCCGGGCACAGCCAGATCAACCGAGGGTTTCCGCCGTTACAGCATCGGCTCAACCGTGGGCGGAAACGGGGTTGGAGCAGAAGTTGCCTATTGGAGTAAAATATGATCACCACAACTGAAGCATTCAGAAAGTTCCGAAGCAACCTTGAAATCACTCAAAAAGAGCAGGATGATGCTTCGCGGCGTCAAAAAGAAATCCGAAGTTTAATGGATAGTGAATTTGTGTTGGAAGATGACTTTCTGTCCGGTTCTTACAAGCGATTTACAAAAACTAAACCGCTAAAGGACGTGGATATATTTTGCGTTTTCCATGATGATGAGCGGGACAAATATCGCAACAAAAAACATCCTTCGCTGATCCTGGGCGCCGTCGAAAAAATGCTCGCAAAAAACTACAGCGCAGACAAAGTCAGTAAACAACGACGTTCTATATGCATTGAATTCCCTTTTTCGGCCGAAGAGGATCGGGTGATGAGTTTTGATGTAGTTCCGGCGTTCACTAAAGGAGATCATTATGAAATTCCTGATCTTTCAACGGTCAATGGTTGGACGGAGACGAACCCAAAGGTTCATGCCGAAAAAGCCACTGCGGCGAACGAAAAGTTCGATGGGGAATGGAAAGGCATGGTGCGAATGATAAAGGCATGGAACAACGAAAAAGAAAAGCCGGTGAAACCTGCTTTTTTATTGGAAGTAATGTGTCATGATTTACTGAGACCTCCATTTAACGGGAATTTCCCCTATGAGTTCATGCAACTGTTTGCATCTGCTGCGGGGCGAATTGAGGAAGAGTGGGCGGAGCCGGCAGGACTCGGTCCGCCGGTGAGTGATTCAATGAGCGCTAGCCAGAAAGCGGCAGCAAAAAAAGCTCTCCTTGAAGCAGGTTATTCAATTCGGGAGGGTCTGAACTTTGAACGGAACGGTAGCCAAGGTGAGGCGCTTCGCACATATCGAAACCTTTTTGGGGCAAAATTTCCATTGTCGTAATTATTAACCATTAACTAATTTAACCAATTATTATGAATCAATATGCAGACAAAATTTTCAATGCGTTAGGAGTTATTGGGACTGTTGAAACAGTTTTCCTTGTCATTATTACCGTTACGGCAATTGTGCTGTGGTGCAGGGGCATATCGCCGGTGCTTTATCGTCTTGGAAATGGTCTGGCCAACAGGAAAATTGCAATTTTTGCCAAGGGGGATAACAGGGCGAGCTTAAAGAGCCTCCTAATGGATTCAGAACTGTTTAGGGAGAAGAATATTTGTGAAATCAGTGGCGTCCATGACTTAGGGAAGGCTGAAACAGCCTCAGTGTATTTAGTTTATTGGCAAGATTGGGCCAACGACATAGATAAAATCCTCGACAAAAAACCAGACAAGTGTGCTCTCGTTGTTTATGCACCTTACAACATGGACAGAATTCCACCCGAGCAAATGAGAAATTTGGATGGTAAACGACATACGTCAGTGACGAATTTTCGAGGGAGATTGCTCAATGATGTAGTAACTTCAATGATCACCACACCCTACACTAAGAGCTAAACTTAATTATGATCGTAAGAACGAAAGAACGTCTGATTCAAGCCACAGCTTTAGCTAAAGAAACGCTCGGAGATGTGGCATTATCCCAGAATCCAGGTATAGTTAGCAGCATCCTCATGAGTATGGCTTTGGATGATTTAAGTGATTCAATCAAACAAGAGAATGATAAGCTCACAGAGTGTATTTTCAGGTCTGCTGGCCACGTAGCAAAATAGTTCATGGGGAAAGCGTCTTTACTGGGCAGATAAAACAATTCGACGGCAAGAAGCACGCCGCAGTCGCATGGTCCCGCGAAGGACAATATAATGATATTAAAGTATTGGTAAACATTATAAATTATGAAGAAAATCGAACTCAATAATTTACTCAGAGAATATGTAAAAGCCAATTTATCACCAACGCAGAACGAACAAAATTTAGTGTCGTCCCTTTATGATGCCTTTAAGACTGCGCTTGATCACAATACAATTTTAATTGGCTCCTACGCTCGATTTACCGCATCTCGCCCATTGCATGACCTAGACATTCTTTATGTGTCTGGAAAGTTTGATCCGACCAATCTAAATCCTGCAAATATTCTTTCTAATTTAGAAAAAGTTATTCAGGCTAAATTTAAAAATCCAACAACACTTCAGACAAAAATCTCACCTCAAACACATTCCATTACCGTTGCGTTCCTTGAAAATGGAACTGAAAAGTTTGCAGTTGATATAGTTCCTGCATTTACATCTGGATTGAAAAATGAATTTAACGAAGATATCTATTGGGTGCCAGAAATTGTGAAAACAAGCAGGCGAAACAGGCGGTCGCGCTATGAGGCACTTGCCAAGACAAAAAAGACCGAGCTTGAATGGTGGATAAAATCTGATCCTAGAGGATATATTAAGGCCACAGCAGATTTGAATGCCCAAAATGGCGACTTCCGTAAGACAACAAAGTTCATCAAGCGATGGAAACATAATTGCAAGATGAAACAAGACGGTTTTAAACTTAAATCCTTTCATATAGAGCAAGTTATCTTTGCGATTTACAAACAGCATCCTGTGGTTGATATCGCTGGAGCGATTTTTAAATTTTTCTGCGATATTCCCAAAATCATCGCACGCCCACAAATTAAAGACAGGGCTGACGAAGATAAATTTATTGATGATTATTTGAGCAGTCTGACGGAAGTTCAGAAAAAGCAGATTATTCAGGCTCGAGATTTTTTCTTAATAAAATTGGAAAATATTTCAGAGAATCCCAGTATTCCAGAATTGCTGGCCGCAGGCTTTCATAATCGGGCAAGCACCACTGAGGAATATCTTTTTGACTCTGGCATTCCGGTTCTTCTTGAGAAGGGTGTCAATTTTAAAATCAATGGTCGAGCACTACCGCGAGATGGTGGTTTTAGGGAAAAATTCCTAGATATGTTTGGGGGGATTGAGGTTGATAGAAAAATTGACTTTTACATCACGGGGGATAAGCCGACAGTGGATTTGTTTAAATGGAAAGTAAAAAATGCCAACAGTTCGCCTCAGCCCAGAGGTGAGATTACCAATCATTCTACGCTCCACAACCCGGAGCACACAAAGTATGATGGTTCCCATTTTGTCGAATGCTTTGCAATTAAAGATGGAATCTGCATTGCACGTGCAAAGCAAGACGTGGTCTTACAATCATTCTATAAAAATCATTCCTAGTTCAATGAGTATCTGTGGATTTGTTTTAGTGGCCATTGGTCGAGGTTGTCCAGAAGCTCGGTAACATGCTTACCTTGTTAAGAACTTTGAACTCTTTGGTCACGCGCAAATTGTAGCCATAGTTCTACAGTCTGCCCGCGTCACGGCGGCACGCAGGTTGTCAATGACCAGGGTGCGGGGAACGCCCCCAAAGTAACAGAACGCATTTTCCAGACACCGGATGAAGCTCTCGGTGGTCTGCTGCCGGACCACTTCGCTGTAGCCTTTGCGCGAATGCGAAAGGACGATCCGAAACAGATGGGGTCGTTTCCGTTTGCCGTCCACCAGCACCCACGCGCCCTGGCCAAAATCCACCTGGGCTTCGGCCCGGGCATCCACTTCCATCCGCACAAAGGGCACCGGCTGGGTCTGGAGCAACTGCCGCACGAACCGCTGCACGGAATGATAACCGCCGGTGAACGCGTGCTCCCCAGTCAGATCCTGATAAATCCGTTGCGCCGACAGCCCCGCCTGCACCGCCGACTCAATGACCGCCTGCAAGGGCACACACAAACTGGGCCGGCCGGCGGCCAAACTCCCGGTGAGCAGAATGGCCAGTTTTGGATCCGCCCCACGCAGATATTTGCCCACCGTCTCCCGGTGGATGTCCAGTTCACGCGCAATCCGTCGGTGAGACCAGCCATGCGCCGCCAAGGTCGTTATTGAATGTTGCAAGCTCACGTTGAGTCGGTTCATCGCGTCTTTGTGCCGTCTGCACGGCACCCAACGCAATGCGTTCCTCAAAGTGGCTGGTTTTCATTCGCTCTCGACTGGCTGGATTTGACCGCTCGCTGACAGGCATAAACGCAAGTAGCAACAAAAGTCAGAAGAACAATTAGTTTTATCATTTAATGCGGTGATATTATTGCACAGCTTTCTTGTGCGCGTATTTATTTTTGGTCCTTGAACAACTCGTCATTCACTTTTTTAAGCAGTGGAGCCATGGCGCGTAAAACCTTTGAATCAGATTCTTCACGAATGAGTGATTCGGTTAGGGCGAAGAATTCTCGGCCCGCGTTCAGGTGCATTCGTCGGCGGTCGTCCTTTGTGATTTGTCTTCTCCAACTCCAATAGAGGGTTTGCGTTGATGGATAATAGTGCTTCAACTCATGACGAGCGTATAAACCGAAAAACTGTTCAAAGTGACTAACAAAAGAACGACCACACTCAACAAATCCGACACTGTCATCTGCGACCCCAGCAGCAAAGGGAATTGCGAATCCTTCAAGCGAGTTAAAGAGGCGCAGGGTTTCTGGAATATGTTCCTTGAGTTTACTGTAATCTTCTTCAGTCACCGCCGACGCATCAGGCTTCAAATTATTCTCTTCGCGAATGAGTTTGAAATGTAGGAAAAATTGGCAACCTGAAACCTCGATGTCATTCCGTAGCTTGATGAATTGGGGCGTTAGCACAGAGCCATAATTCGTGCATTCTCTCGCAGCCAATTCGACTGCTGCTCTTCTTTCATTCCGTTCAGCAATGCGAACCGAGTTCTTATATTGGCAAAACGCCAGCACCAAGCCGAAGATGGCAATAATGCCAATAATCTTTGCCGTTGCATCAAGCAGCGGCATCCAATGGATTACGAATTCAATCATATTCAGATAGGTTTCTTCAGGATTTATTCTTCTAAAATTACTTTCACGATGACGCGGCCACCCTCGCCCATGTCATCTTAGTTTTTAAATGTTGCTGCGATGAACTTTGCGCTTTCAGTATAAGCCTCGCAAGCATCCAATTTTTTAGCTGGATCACTTTGGGCTTTGCCCGCGCCACCATCGCGTGTGTCGAGCAAATGCCGTCCACCTCCGCCACCGCCAGCTTGCGCTGATACGCCCGGCGGCGTCCGAAAATAATGTCCCCCTTCCGAAACCGCAGCTTCGTGCCGATGACATCGCTGCCCTTACCCCACCGCCGAATGTGCAAACTGCCGGAATCGAGATCATCCAGCCCCACATAAATTTCCTCCGCCGCTGTGCTCGGCTCGACGCGCTCATTGACATTCTCCACGATGTCGCCAAACCGCAAAACTCGACCAATTCTTCCGATTGAACAGAGGGAGCTTGGCCCATTTTGGATTGGGCTCGAGTTTTGCGAGTGATGGAATTGTGGCGATCATTTTTGCCCTGCGTTGGGAGGCATTTCGTTTTTCTCCACACTCTCCACATGAAAACTGAACAATTGCTCCTTCACAACGGGTTCTGTGCCAGACCAGTCAAAGGTCCCAAAGCGTGTTTTCCCATGCGGCCATGCGTCACCGAAAACATCAGGAAAATGACGGAAGGTTAATTGAACGGATTTTTCCTTCATCATCCAAGCATCCGATGCGCAAAACGGCAAAAAGAACTGGAAGCGATAGTTTGCAGTGGCAACGACGCACCAAAGGAATGGGAAATTGGCGTCATTTTTGCGCTGTAGAAGCAGCACTCTTCCGTCGCCGTATGGCATAAGTCCTGGGGTGAAAGCAAACAACACCGGGAACATGGAAATTCTTGCCTGCGCCCTCTCCATAAGCCAGGCGATGGCCGGTTTACATTCATTCAGCAGTTCCGGTGGGCATAACGAACAGGCAATTTTTATTAATGCCTTCGCCGCGTTGATGGGAACAAATGGTTGAGTGGATGCCGCAACGGGGAGTGTGAATGTAAATGGGCCATCAAATTTCAAATGCGACTCCAGATCCTCGGTAACGATCCCAATCTCGAGACCCTTGCGGCCCATCTCAATCCGCATATCTTTGTTCTTGTAGGTTGGAACACCGTTTTTGCCCCTGATTTGAGACACCGTTCGCATCGGTCCGAACCACTTTGCCAAATCATCTTCGTATTTCTTCGCCAGCAATTGGTTGCAGATGTCACACTCATTCTGCGATACAAGTGATTTATTGCCGAGGAACTCGGGCACTGCATGGGCGACGCTCTTGAAAGTAACTTCAGGTTTGCCTTTTCCGCAAAAACGACAGATTCGCCCGTTTTCATTCGCCGGGTCAGCCAGTTTGATAGGCCGAGCCTCCCTAAGCGAACTGTCAAAAACAACCCGATAATGCTGGTCGTAAAAATTCACTGCTTCTTCTTGTTCTTTTGAGAGCGCCATAGGTTATTGGACTGAAACTTTATAAAATGCTTTGGGTTCAGAGGGCAAAATGCTCTCAATCAAGTTGAAAGCGTCCGGGCTGTTCGTTTGAAAGACCTGAGACCAATTCTGGAGATCAACAGACTTCCAGACAGTCGTGAGCGTTTGAGATCGCGAGTTCACATTCATCTGAATTCCGCCTGCGGTTGGCTGAACAGTCACCTGTGGTGGTGATAGCGGAGTGTGGTTATCTACCATTATCAGGACCTCGGAATCGTTTGCGGGATCGCTTGAACCATTTGAGGTCAGCAGCATCCTGGTGCTAGAAAAACTTGTAGGCGCTTTAGTAAAATCAATATTTATGGAGATCTGGGCTGAGGCTCCTGGTGAAATGATAATTGGAAAGCTGGTCGGAATATTTACCCAGGACGCTGGCGGGGACATCGCAATGCTGGAAATTGTGAGTGAGGAATCGCCGAAATTGGTCACCCAAACTGAACTGGAAGATGGCACAACGGTTGGCGCGAATTGCGCAGCAGTCGGTCCAGTGATATTAAGAGTCGTTGCATTGTCTGCGGGATGATCCAAGTTGGCTGCCCGACCAATTAAGATTCCAGCCCAGCTCGCTTGCGGGTTAGAGAAATAAGGTAGTATATCACCATATTGGCCGTCAGGCCCCTTATATGCGGCCGCGTAACTCATTATATCACCATATATATGGTTGTTATTGGTGAATTGAAATCCGTAAGAATATGGGAACACGCCACCGCCTGTGCCGAGTTGTTCGGCCGTGACCCAAGAATGTCCAGCGCCCATAACGTGACCCAATTCGTGAGCGAGCGCCATAAAGTTGGCCATTGCCACATAATTAACCAAAACCAGAGCATTGGTTTTATACGCAACCGAAATATTGGTGAGTTGTTTCGAAATACCGCCTTGGTCAGAATTTCCAACAATGAGGCCAACCAGATCCGCACCAAGTTGTGATTGTCTGAATTGCACATCGTCCAGAAAGCCATCGGCAGGATCCACCAGACGTGAGACGTCGGTTCCCGCACTGCCTGTTTCCAGATATGACACGGCTTCAATATCCAGAAGGCGGACGCGATTTGTGATCAGGCTATTCACAAATGCAGTATTCATATCCGCCACCGCGTTTACTATTCGGTGCTGTAGAACGGGCCAGCCACCAGCAGCGGTGATTGCGGAACTGGTGTGGGTCACTAGCAGATCAATCGTAGTGTAGGGCGAGTCTGAGGCATAAACGCAAAGTGGCGTAATTTTGCCCACTGCACCTGACATGGCCGTGGCAGTAAAAGACGCATCTGCGCCATAATTAGTGCCACCTGAATTGTAGGCGGCCATACGGTAATGATATGTTGATC
>Ga0247670_1000107_pt1 | contig 27548 bp, 22 predicted proteins | sample CNK11_metaG_FD_183042 | JGI IMG/M metagenome (GOLD analysis project Ga0247670, IMG submission 183042) | Soil microbial communities from Purdue University Martell Research Forest, Indiana, United States - CNK11 | ecosystem: Environmental > Terrestrial > Soil > Temperate forest > Bulk soil...
AATGATACGGCGTTCCATTGCCCATCTGTCTTTTGTGCTGGGACTGGCAGTGCTGGCGGCGGAATGCGTGTTCAACGGTCTGACGGCAACGGCGACCCTGCCCGAAGAGATGGTGTATTGGCAAAACTGGAGGATGTTGGCAATGGCTTTCCTGCCTGGCGTCTGGCTGTTCTTCAGCTTGAGTTACGGCTATGGGAACCATCGGGAATTAATCGCCCGCCGGAGAGTGCTGTTGGGTGTGGCGTTCCTGGTTCCGATAGTTCTGATTATTTGGTTTCGCAATGCGCTGATCGTTTCAGTGGGGCTGACAGAACAAGGTGGCCATTGGGCGTTCAGCTTGGGAACCCCGGGGATTTTTCTTAACATCTTCTTTTTGATTGGCGCTGTGCTTGTTTTGATGAATTTGGAACGCACCTATCGCGCGGCGGTCGGCATTATGCGGTGGCGGATCAAATTCATGATCCTGGGATTGGGGGTCTTGTTTGTGGTGCGGATCTATATCGGCAGCCAGATCCTGTTGTTTCACGCAGTGGATCTTTCTTTGCAGACAGTCAGTTCAGGCGTTCTGTTGGTGGCCTGCCTGTTGATCGTGCGGTCACTATTCCGCGCCGGGCATTTTGACGTGGATGTCTATCCGTCCCACGCGGTCTTGCATAATTCGTTCACGGTTTTGCTGGCGGGAATTTATTTGCTGATTGTCGGGTTGTTCGCGCGGGTGGTCACATTTTTGGGAGGTGATGCGAGTTTTACCCTCAAGGCGTTCCTCGTTTTGGTGGCCTTGGTGCTGCTTGCGGTTTTACTATTGTCCGACCATGTTCGCTTGCGCACGAGCCGTTTTGTCAGCCGCCATTTTCAAAGGCCGCTCTATGATTACCGCACGGTGTGGCGGCGGTTTACGGAAGGCACGGCTTCCTGTGTGACCCAGGCGGAATTGTCCAATGCGGCGGTCAAACTGGTGACGGATATATTCCAGGTCCTTTCGGTGAGCATCTGGTTGGTGGATGAAAAAAGGGAAAGATTGGTGTTCGCCGCGTCAACGTTTTTATCCGAAGCCAGGGGCAGCGCGCTTAACCCCGAAAATGCGGATGCTTTGGAAGTGATCAATGCCCTGCGCAACCATCCCGAACCCGTGGACATTGACGCCACGAAGGAAGGTTGGGCGGCGGTACTGCAGAAATGTCATCCGGATGAATTTCGCAAAGGCGGCAATCGGGTCTGTGTGCCGCTGCTCGTCAATGGCGATGTCGTGGGCCTGTTGATTCTGGGGGACCGTGTCGGCGGCGCGCCGTTCTCCCTGCAGGATTTTGATTTGCTCAAATGCGTGGGCGATCAGACCGCAGCCAATCTGTTGAAGGTCCAGCTGTCCCGAAAACTGTTGCAGGCCAAGGAACTTGAAGCGTTCCAGACGATGTCGGCCTTTTTTGTGCATGACTTGAAAAACACGGCATCCACGCTGAACCTTATGCTGCAAAATCTGCCGGTGCATTTCGACGACCCGGCGTTTCGGGAGGATGCGTTGCGGGGTGTCTCAAAGACCGTGGCGCACATCAACCGTCTCATCGGGCGGTTGGGAATGATCCGGCATGAACTCCAGATCAAGGGGGTTGCTTCCGACCTGAATGAAGTGGTGGCAAAGTCCCTCACGGGCTGGGAGGATATCTCCGGCGTCCACTTGGAAAAAGAACTGCGTCCCCTGCCCGAAATCCTGCTCGACCAGGAACAAATGGTCAAGGTCGTGACCAACCTGGTCCTCAACGCCAAAGAAGCGGTTGGCAAAGACGGGCGGATCCGCATCGAAACGCGCCAGACCAATGGCTGGGTGGTGCTGATGGTTACGGACAACGGTTGTGGCATGAGCGTGGAATTTTTGAACCGTTCGCTGTTCCGCCCGTTTCAGACGACAAAAAAAACCGGGCTTGGCATCGGGATGTTTCAAAGTAAAATGATCGTTGAGGCGCATGGCGGCAGAGTGGAGGTTGAGAGCACTCCGGGAAGGGGAACCACCTTCCGGATACTTATGCCGCTCCCAAAATAATCGAAATGAATCCCAAACTATTGATGGTTGACGACGACGAGGAAATCCGCACGCAGATGAAGTGGGCGCTCGCGAAGGATTACGAAGTGTTGCAGGCGGAAGATCGTCCGTCGGCCATTGAGGCGTTTCGATCCGCCCAACCGGCCGTGGTGTTGCTGGACCTGGGATTGCCGCCGCATCCCGGCAATCCGGAAGAAGGTCTTGCCACGTTGTCCGACCTGCTGGCGCTTGATCGGTCCGCCAAAATTATCATCATCACCGGCCAGGGCGAAAAAGAGATTGCCCTCCGCGCGGTCGGAGCCGGGGCCTACGATTTTTTGACCAAGCCGGTTGAAATGGACGAGGTGAAATTTCTTTTGAGGCGCTGTTTTTACATCGCCACTCTCGAAAAAGAATTCCGCGAGATGCAGCAGTTGGTGCAGGGTGACGGCTTTGAAGGGATGCTCGGCACCAGCCCCGCAGTGCGGACGGTGTTTGAATCCATCCGCAAGGTGGCCACGACCGATGCGCCCGTGCTGATTCTGGGAGAAAGCGGCACTGGGAAAGAAATGGCCGCGCGGGCGATTCATCTGCGCAGTCCGCGCAAAAACGGTCCGTTTGTGGCCATCAACTGCAGCGCCATTCCGGAAACGCTTCTGGAAAGCGAACTATTCGGGCATGAAAAGGGTTCGTTTACCGGTGCTCATGCGCAGCGCAAAGGCCGCATTGAGACTGCCACCGGTGGCACGCTTTTCCTCGACGAAATCGGTGAAATTCCCCTGCCGTTGCAGGTCAAACTGCTCCGCTTTCTTCAAGAACAATGCATCGAGCGCGTCGGCGGGCGGCAGGAGATTCAGATTGATGCGCGCGTGGTGGCCGCAACCAACGCCGACCTGAAAAGGGGGATGACCAGCGGAACTTTTCGGGAAGATTTATATTATCGTCTTTCGGTTGTTCAGATTGTTCTGCCGCCGTTGCGCGAGCGGGAAAACGACATCCGTTTGCTGGCACAATTTTTTCTCCAGCGATTTGCCGCTCAAATCAACAAATCCGGACTGACGTTTGATGCGGAAGCGTTACGGGCCTTGAACCATCATGCCTGGCCGGGCAACATCCGAGAGCTGGAGAATTGTGTGAAGCGTGCGGTGATCATGGCTGAAGGCAAACGGCTGACCGCCCAAGACCTCGAGCTGGCGACCGGGAAAGGCAATTCGGGAAGCGGCGTCACGACTCTGAAAGATGCGCGGGAAAATGTGGAGCGGGAAATGGTGCAACAGGCGTTACGGAAGAATTCCGGAAAAATTACCTCCGCCGCCAACGATTTGGGCATCAGCCGTCCAACCCTTTACGAGCTGATGGAGAAGCTCGGAATTGTCAGGGAATAAAATGCCAGAGGGTGGTCAATCCACGCTGATTGAACGTCTTTTGCTTCAAAAATAGGATTGCACCGCTGCTGTCACAGTTTCGTGTGAATGGTTTCAAAACATGGAAAACCGTTCCGGGACGTAAATGATGTCGAAGGGCTTGAGATAAAACGGATCGGATTGTTTCCCCTGCATCACATTTTTCAGGTTCAGAAAATAGGTGTGCTGGTGGCCATCCTCATAACGGATGACACGCACGTCTTTCAAATTGGCTTTCGCATAATCAAACCCGCCGGCTTCCATGATGGCTTCAAGGGCTGAAATCGGGTGATCGGCCACGACTTTTTGCGGGTGAAGCACCGCCCCGGTCACAAAAACTGAAATGGAAGAGGAAATGACGGTCACGGAGACTTCTTTGCTGATCAGTTGGGTGCCATAAGCCTTGGCGATTTCCTTTTCCAGATCGGACGGGGCCATGCCGGTGGCCGTCAACTCTCCGGCCAATTGCAGCGTTATTTTGCCGTCACGCCGGATTTGCTGGGTGGTGTCCAGGTTTGGAGAACCTGGAAAGGTGATTTTCAACACATCGCCTTCGCGCAAGATCAAAGCTTCGGAATGGGGCGGTTCTACCGGTTGCCCAATCATACTGGCCTTGCCGCTTTGATCTGTCTGGCAGCCGGCCAGCAACAGCGATATCACTGTCATTACCAGAGCGGGAAAAACCGCCGTGCAGGCTGAGATTGTTTTTTTCATAAACGAATTATCAATTGGGTTGAAAGCATTTCCACCATTGGTCACGGGTGTAGGCTATAATGCGCCAAGTCGGCGAGTCAAAGGAGATTTTCGAAGCCGCATATACGCGTTTTTAATGTTGGAACGAAGTTGCCTGATTCAAACCAGGTCTATTGGCCAACAATACGCTCTATGGAACAACGGAGATCGGCGGCAGTCACGGAAATGGAACTGTATTTGCAATAACTCTGCCTCCACCCGACCTAAACATTCAAAGGAGCGGTGCAGTGTGATCTTGACTTGGGATGACACTGCTTTTTTCCTCCAAGCATCCCCGTCCCAGATGAGTGTTTTCACGAATGTGCCCGGTGCGTTGAATCCTTACACCAATCCCATCGACGGCTCGCAGAAATACTTCCGCATCGAGGCATATTAGCTGCGGCGTATTGACACGACGCGAATTTCAGAAAAGTCGCTCCTGGCACGGGTCTCTTAATTTACTTTCGCGGCGCGCCACGGTTTGTTAGAACAAGGCGTGCAAAAAATCTTCCGGACAATCCTTGGTTTGTGGCTTTGCGGTCTGCTGATTGCCGCCCGTGCGGATACGATTCCGCTGGCCGACGGCACGTCGTTGACGGGTGACATCATTTCGTTTAACGACGCAGGCGTCATTTTCCGGATGTCTGATAATAAATACTCCGACCGCATTGCTTGGACAAAGTTTTCCCAGGACGGCCTGAAGCAGCTTGCGAACAACCCCAAGATCAGCCCTCTCGTCGAACCGTTCATTGAAATTCCCCTGTCCGAGCGGCCTCAAAAGCCCGAGGTTCAAATCAAACCGGTCGAGCGGCTGGAAGTTCCGCCGAAACAATCGTTTTTCGGCGCGCTGTTTTCCTCGTCCGTCGGCATTTTTGCGCTGCTGTTGATCTACGGAGCGAACATTTACGCGGGTTATGAAATTGCCGTTGTCCGCGCCCGGCCCAAAGGACTGGTCATGGGCGTGGCGGCGGTGCTGCCGATTATCGGGCCGATCATATTTCTCTCCATGCCCATGCAGGTGGAGGCCGTCCCCGCTGAAGACCTCGTGGAAGCCGACCCGGCGAGTTTTGCCGTGCCCGGACAGCCGGCGCCGACCCAGGAGGAAATTCAGATCACCGCCGTTACTCCGGGATCACGGCCGGGTGCTGGACAAGCCGCTGGACAGGTGTTTAAACGCGGCCAGTTCACTTTCAACCGCCGGTTTATCGAATCAAAATTCGCCGGGTATTTGAGTGAGGTTCGCAGCCCTGCCGATGCCAACACCACGCTCCTCGTGAAAACCACCAGCAGCCAGTCGGTCATTGAGCGGATCGTGAGTATCGGCACGAGCGAAATGCAGGTGGAAGTCGCCCTCGGTGAAGTCCGGCAGGCCGTCACGATTCTGTTTGCCGACATTCAGGAAATTCAGATCAAACCCAAAGCGGAATGAAATACCGCAGCATTCTGCTGTTTGGCGCCCCGGGTGCGGGCAAGGGGACGCAGGGAAAAATTCTTGGTGCCATCCCCCAGTTCCTGCATTGCAGTTGCGGGGACGTCTTTCGCAATCTGCGGCCCGAATCTCCGCTCGGAAAACTCTTTCTCGATTACTCCAGCCGCGGCCAGTTGGTTCCGGACGCCCCGACCGTCGAACTGTGGCAGCAGTTTATCAACGACCTCACCAAGTCCGGACGTTTGCATCCCGAACGTGACACACTGGTGCTCGATGGTATTCCGCGCAATGTGCCGCAGGCGGAAATCCTCCGCGACGTGCTGGAAGTCATCGGTGTTTTTTATCTTTGCAGCCGGGATTTTGAAAGTCTCGTCTCCCGCATTCAACTCCGTGCCATGAAGGAAAACCGTCTGGACGACGCAAACCTCGAAGTCATCCGCGAACGGCTCAAGACCTACGAAAAGGAAACCAAGCCGGTCCTCAAATTTTACGGCAAGAAACTGGTGCATCAGATTAATGCCGACCAGACGCCGGCCAAGGTGCTTTCCGACATCCTGCACTATGCCGTCAAAAAATGACCGTGTGACTTTTTCCTTTCGCCGGGGCGCGATTTCCCGTTGGCTGTTCACGTGACACAATTGAGAATCATCTTCATGGGCACGGCGGACCTTTCCTGCGCCAGCCTGGAACTGCTGGCGCGCGATGAACGGTTTTCTGTCATTGCCGTCGTCACGCAGCCGGACAAGCCCAAAGGGCGCGACCTCAAGCTCACACCCTCGCCCGTAAAAATTCTCGCGGAGAAATTGGGTCTGCCCGTGCTTCAGCCGCTCAAGGCGCGCGACGAAAAATTCATCGGCGAACTTCGCGAACTTAAGCCCGACATCATGCTCGTCGTCGCCTACGGACAGATTCTGCCGCAGGCCATGCTGGACTTGCCACCGCACGGTTGTCTGAACGTTCATACGTCGCTGCTGCCAAAATATCGCGGTGCCGCTCCGATCCAATGGGCGATCGCCGATGGTGAGCCGGAGACCGGCGTGACCATCATGCAGATGGACGCCGGCCTCGACACCGGTCCGATTCTTTCCACGCGTCGCACGCCGATTCTGCCCACGGATGATTCGCAAATCTTGCACGACCGCCTCGCCCACCTCGGCGCGGAACTGCTTGTTAAAACGATTCCTGATTACGTCGCCGGGGAAATTTTACCGCAGCCGCAGCCTGCCACCGGTTCCACCTTTGCTGCGAAGATTAAAAAGGAAGATGGCCGGATTAACTGGAGCCAGCCGGCGGTTCAAATCTGGAACCGGCTGCGCGCCTTTACACCGTGGCCGGGGGCTTTTACTTTTTTAGCTGGGGAAACTGAACCGCAGGTAATTCACGCAACAACCAATCCCCAAAAATCTTTGCCAATAATTGTCCCGCCGCGCCCTCAGTTGCTGAAAATTTGGAAAGCTGAAGTCGTCCAACGCTCCGGCAGAGCAGGGGAGATTCTATCCGCAGATAAAACGGGCATCATCGTCGGCTGCGGACAAAACGCGCTGCGGATTTTGGAATTGCAGCGCGAAGGCGGCAAGCGTTTGCCAGCAGACCGGTTTCTAGCGGGCTTTCCGCTTGAGGCCGGAATGAAGTTTGTTTAGCGCAATCCGGCCGCATCGCGCAAACCGTCGGCGTAAGCTTCAAACACGCGGCGCATTTCATCGCGCACGTCGCGGAAACATTTCAAAATGTTCTCTTCGCTGCCGGCGGCCTTGGCCGGATCAAGAAACGACCATGATGGGGTTCAACTGGCCGGGAAAAATTGGGAAGTCTTGGTCGGCATTGCCACAGACGGTGATGACGATGCGAGCAGGTTGCTCCCAAAACTCTTTCAAGTGCCTCGAGCGATGGCCGGAAACATCAATACCCACTTCGGCCATGAACTTGATGGCGAGCGGACGGTGTTTCCTTGAAATTAAATTTTAGCGGGCTGAATTCCGATGGCGCGGCAGCGGGTGGCAGACATTTGTCCATCGCCAGACAGGCGGTGTGCCGCTCGGTCAGGTGAAAGATCACCTGATTGTTCGCCACTTCGACGGAGCCGAGGGGGAATTGCGTGATGTAGCCGACCTCGTGCTCCACGTCCACGTCCAGGTCGTCCGTCAATAACACATCTTCCGCTTTGGTAAAAATCTTCGCGAGTTTGCCGGCAGTCAGGCGATGTTCGACATCGTCCGAAAGCCACGTTTGCAACCGGCAAAGCGTTTCCGTGCGCAGGGTGCCGCCGCAATCAATGAATCGCTTGTCAATGCGCGCCACCTCGGTGACATGCGCGTGGGCGGGGACGAGTTCACCGTCCGGCAGGTGAAAGCGCACCTGCGCCGCCGGGTTTCGGGCCAGAACGGTTTTTAATTCGACAAGTTTCATGGCTCAACCACATTTCTGGCGGCGGCAGATTTCGGCCAGGTCGGTTTGCAAAATCACCTTGAGCTTTTTGATGTCCGCCGCGGCTTCATCGGTCCTGGCCAGCGACTTGTGAACCCAATCGAGCGCCTCGCGCACCGCAACGGCTGCGGTCCTGTCCGGCAACCGGTAATAGACCCAGCGCTCCGACTTGCGCGACAAGATCAAATGTGCCTGGTGCAAGATGGAGAGATGTTTGGAAATCGTCGAGGGGGCGAAGCCAAACAGTTCGGTGATCTGGCAGACGCAGAGTTCGCCGCGTCGGAGGGCCAGCAGGATGCGCACCCGGTTCGGATCCGCCAACGCCTTGGTGATGGCCATGAATTCACGCATGTGATGTTATTTCGTCAAAAGACGAAATCATACTCGCACGGTGACGGCTGCGCCACAAGTCATGATTCCGGGAAATTCAATCGCAACTCTGTGCCGGAAGCGATATCCGGTGCCAGGCGGGCGGGTGCCATTTCAAGGAGAGGACAGGCGGAAGAAACGCGGCGTGGCATTCATAGGCAGGCTCACCGTGAACAGGCCGTTGCTGTTGCCAACCATGTTGTTCGCTGGATCCCAAGCCACCGGTGGCGTCAGATTGGTGGTGGTATACAAGCCCCAATCACTCGCCCAGTCCGGCCACGTCAGGACCAGTGTGTTCGCACTCAAACTCAGGCTCAGCAACGGCAAGGGCAGGACGATGCCCGCCACCATCGAGAAAGCCCCCGCGCCACAACCATCCGCCGCCGTGACTTTATAATAATTGATTTGTCCGTTCGCGGCGTTGGTGTCCACATAGCTGCTGGTCGTCAGGTTCGTTGCTGCCAGATCGTAAGCCGCGCCGTTGTTTGTGGAGCGCCAGAGCTGGTAACCCGTCGCTCCCGGCGATAACAGCCAGTTCAATGTAATCCGCCGGTTGCCGGCGGTGCCGGTCAACCCGGTTGGCGCCGCCGGGGTCGCGCCGCCGTTCAAGCCATATTTACATTTGAGCGCCTGTTCCAAGCCAAGCCGGTCCGTGTCCGCCAAGACCGCGTTGTAAATCTGCACCTCCGCAATGTCGCCGCTGAGGAAATTATTCAAGACGCCTTGCCCGCCCAGCACCAGAAAGTTTGGTGCCGTCAGCGACTGTGTTCCGCCGGTAGCCGCCGCGACCAGGGTGCTGTCCACATACAACGCGATGACGCCCGTGCTTTTCGTCCGCTTGAAGGTCACCACATGCGGCTGGCCGTTGTTCAACCCGCTGGCGGAATGAATCGTCGTATCCGGATGCCCCGCGCCCGCAAGAATCTGGCCATTGGCATTGAGGGAAATCCCGAAGTCGTCCACCGTGCCGGCCTGCTCACCGTTCACCAGCCCGGCGCCCTCCCAGAAATTCAGGCCCGTGTTGAGACCCTGGCTGCTCTGGTAAACGAAGATCATGGTGAAGTCATCCTGCACCGGACGATAGAACCACAGCCAAGTGCTGTTCGCGGAGTTGAACCGCACCGCCGATTGGCCATTGATGGCACCGGTCACCAAGGTAGGTTGATTCGCGCTCAAGGCTTGCAGCGCGTGATAACCATTGCCGCTCGCATCGGTCCATTTCGCCACCGCCGTGCCGCTGCTGAGATTGGTGAGCGCCTCGGCCTTGAACCAGGCCACCAGGGGCAGGGGACTCGCGCTGGCTTCCGCTGAGTTGGGGCCTTCGCCCAGCGCGTTCATCGCCGAAACCACATAGTAATACGTCCGGTTGCTGGTGGCGCCCGTGTCTGCATAGCTGGTCGAACTGACGTTCGTAATGGCGACGTAAGGCCCGCCGCTCACAAGCGAGCGCTTGACATTGTATCGGGTCGCGGCCGAAGCCTCCCACCAGTTCAGCTGAACCTGCGCTTTGCCTGGGGTGGCCGTCAAATTTGTCGGCCAGGTTGCCGGAGGAAAGAGACTGCTCGCATAAAGCGCCGCCACTTCATTGCTGCCCAACGCGCGGCTGAAAATCCTGACCTCGTCCAGACTGCCGTTGAAATAGTTGCCGCCCGTCGCACCGAACAGCAGCTTCGCCGGAGCGATCAGCGTATTCCTCGAGGCCGAACCCGTGGCTTGCAGATTGCCGTCGACATAGACGCTGATGCTGCCGGTGGCCTGCTGTCGCGTGGCCACGCAGTGGTGCCACGCACCGTCATTGATCGAGGCCGCGGAAACAATCGTCGTATCCGGATTCCCGATGCCGAAGCCAAACTTGCCGCCGATGAGCGCGGTTCCAAAGTCGTTTGCGTTGAACGGCACGTCGGCATCCACCAGCCCGGCGCCATTATACCATTGCGGCGTGCCGGCGGTCTGCGTGGTCTTCACCCAGAATGCGAGGCTGAAATCGTTGGCGAGCGGGTTGGTCACCTGAACCGAGCTGCTACTGCCGTTGAAACTCAGGCAGCCGTTCACCCGCCCGTTGGCGTTCCAGCCCGCGCCGCTCACCGTCCCGTTGTTGCCGTTCCCCGTGGCATTCGTGGCGATTGTCCCACTCGTCGCATCCATCGGCCAATAGCCCAGTTCATCCCGGGGCACGGGCAGGGGCGCGGCACCTTGGGTCGGATCCGCCGCCGCCAACGCGGCAAACGAGGCAATGCAGTCCCAGGCATAGAAATTGGTGCCCGCCGGACTCGGCTGTAGCCACTGGCACCACGACACATTGTCGGAGGCCCGCCGCCGGTTCCAGGCGGCGGTGGCGTTGAGCTGCAGCCAGGGCTGATACAGGCTTTGCAGGCTGCGGCCCTTCATGAACCGCGTCATCCAGCGCAGGAAGATCGCGTTGAAGCCGGAGTTGTTGCCGGCGATGCCATATTCAGGCAGGATCCCGCCGCTCGTCATGTTCATCATGGTGAAATTGGCAGCCAGCTTCGCGTCGTTCGTTTGGCCGAGAAAATCCGCCGCGCCGAGGAAAGTGCCCTGGTTGTAGGTGCTCGACCAGTAGTTGATCACGCCGTTGGTGCCGATGGCGTCGTAAATCGCGCCGGTCCCCGCGTTGAACAGCACCGACCGCTCCCAGTTGTAGATATTGGTGGCCCTGTTCCAATAATTGGTATCGCCGTAGATCTGAAACAGCAGCGCGGCGGCGATGGCGCCAGGTCCATTCACGCAGGCGTTTTTTCCATTTTTGTCAGTGGTCCACCACAGTCCTCCGCCCAGTGTGTTGTCCCACGCCCGGGCGTAACAGGCGTCAAAATTCGCCTTGGCAATGTTGCAATAGTTTGTGCGGCCCGTGTCGAGTCCGCCCCGGGCGAAGGCGATGATCGCCCACATGATGTCGTCATTGTAGATGTTGTAGGTCCAGCTGGAGCCGTTGTTGCTGAGGAAGCCGTTCAGCAGGTTGGTAATCATGCCCTGGGAGGACGCATTGGTCGTCCACTCGTAGGCATCAATGACAGATTCGATCATCTCGGCCTGACCCCAAAAATAGGCGGCGCTGCCGTCGGTCTGGCTGTTCTTGAAATAGCCGTTCGTGCCGCTCTGGACGTAAAAAACGGAATTGAATGAGCTAAACGCGGTGCTCGCATCTTTCGCGGTAAAGGCGAAAGCCGGAAGACTGGCGAGCAGCAGGCAGAACAGTGCCAGCCGACCCAGGAGATGCCGGGGTCGATTCCTGGGCGGGGTTATTGCCGGGGCAAAAAATAATTTTCCGAAAAGTCGCACGCAATGCCAGCCGGAGCCTGTGCTGACAGGTCTGATGGCGGATCAAGCTTTAGCAGATTTGAAACCAAAAGTCTGTGGCATGAAATGGCCACGGTTGGCGGTTTTGGCCTGGCCCGGGTTGGGTGCGGATGCGGTGAGCGGGACGAGGCTCACAGCCAGCCGAACGAGCGGACGATTTTGACCAGCACATGGGCGACGGCGGCGCAGCGGGCAGCGTCAGCACCCAGGCCCGGAGGATGCGTTCGACCACCCGCCGCTTGAGCGCGTTGAATCCCTTCGCGCAGCCGGCGCACATGGTCAGGGCGCAAGGAATTTTGATCCACGTCGCGATGTGCAGCGGTTGGCCGGTCGTGGGCTCGGGAGTTTTCAGGAAGGAGAGAACGACCGGTAGATTTTCAAAACTGCCGGTCGCCTTTGCCGAAAAGTTTTTGGATGGAGAACCTGCGCGCGAAGTTTTACCAGAAACCCCGCCACGCACGAAAAACACTTTTGCCTGCGGAACCGGAGTGATCCACCTCGTCGCGCTTTCGCACGGCCCGTCCGCCGGGGATGGAAACGATTCGCGGTCCGTCAATTTTTCTGATCGCGCCTAGACGAGGCAAATGAGAACGGCGGCACTGAATGCAATCGCTCCGAGCCAATTCACGGAGGCCGGGCTCAAACTGGTGTCCCCGGTTTGCGTTAGCGGTGCCAGCTTGAAACCCCACTCGCCGGCCATTGTGCCCGTTAAGATCAGGATGGAAACCAGCGCAATCAACCCAAATGCTATGATGCTGATGCTCACACGTCACTTATAGCATGCCATATACCGATTGCTTCGCAACTGTTGGCATTTCTCCGAATTTCTTTCGGCCCTTGGGATGATTTGCTTAAAGCGGGCGTTACTGAAGGGTCGTTTGGTTTTTGACCTGGGGGGAATGAGCAAAACCGGCGACCTTGGACGACCTGCCGTTGGATGAGAATATCAGGTTCAACCGCCATTCAAGCAGAAGCGTCGCGACTGAATGATCGGGAGCGAACCATTTCTCGTGTGGCAGCGGCCGCGGGATTCTTTGATGGAGGGGCAGACAGTTGCCGGTGCCCAAAATCAGGACGGCGGGTTGGCTGCGGTTTTGGCCGCGGTGTGCCGGATGTCCTGTGCCTCGCAGAGATAGACGACTTCCTCGGCGATGTTCTTGGCGTGGTCGGCAATGCGTTCAAGGCTTTTGGTGGCGACAATCCAATGCAGGCACCTGGCGATGGTGTCGGGATGTTCCATCATGTGCAGCGCGAGCAACTGGTGAAGGTCCTTGTTGAGGGCGTCCACTTCCTTGTCGCGAGGAATGATGGCCCGCGCGGCGGCGGAATCGCGCTGCACAAACGAGTCGAGCGCGTCCTTGACCATGGTCAGGGCCAGGGCGGCCATGCGTGGCAGGTCGAGGTGCAGCTTGATTGGCGGCTCCTGGGCCAGGTCGCGCGAACGCTTGGCGATTTTGGTCGCCTCGTCACCGATGCGTTCCAGGTTCTGGGAAATCTTCATCGCCACGGTCACGAGGCGCAGGTTGCTGGCCAGCGGCGCCTTGGTCAAAAGCTGGATGGCCATCTCGTCGATCTCGATCTCAAACTGGTCAATCAGGTCGTCATCCGCCCTGACGCGCACGGCCAGGTCATGATTGCGCTGCATGAGCGACTGCACGGACTCGTTCACGGCGGTCTCCGCGCGGCTCGCCATCAGCAAAAGTTTCTGGCGCAGATTTTCGATGCCCGCTTCAAAATAATTTTCCATATCGTTTTTTGTTTCGTCCTCCTCCTCGTTCTCGTCCTCGAATTAGTTCGAGGACGAGAACGAAGGACCAGGAGGATTTTATCAGCCGAACCGTCCGGTCACATAATCTTCGGTGCGCTTCTGCGCCGGGTTGGTGAAAATTTTGGCCGTCGGTCCGAATTCCACCAGTTCGCCGATGTAAAAAAACGCCGTCTGGTCCGAGATGCGCGCGGCCTGTTGCATGTTGTGCGTCACGATGACGATGGTGAAATCCTTTTTCAAATCTAAAATCAAATCTTCAATGCGCGACGTGGCGATGGGGTCGAGCGCGGAGGCGGGTTCGTCCATCAGGATGATCTCCGGTTTGATGGCGATGGCGCGGGCGATGCAGAGGCGCTGCTGCTGGCCGCCGGACAGACCGAGCGCGCTGGAGTGCAGCCGGTCCTTGACCTCCTCCCAGAGCGCGGACTGCTGGAGGCTTTTCTCCACGGCTTCATCGAGGGCGGCCTTGTGGTTCACACCGTGCAAGCGGAGGCCGTAGGCGACGTTTTCATAGATGGATTTCGGGAACGGGTTGGATTTTTGGAACACCATGCCGACGCGCTTGCGGAGTTCGATCACGTCCACATTCCGGGCGTAGATGTCATGACCGCCGATCCTGATTGCGCCATCGATGCGCACATTGTCAATCAAGTCGTTCATCCGGTTGAAGCAGCGGAGCAGGGTGGACTTGCCGCAGCCGCTGGGCCCGATGAAGGCGGTGACGATTTTTTCGCCAAGGTTCAGTGAAATATTTTTGAGCGCCTTGGAGGCGCCGTAATGAAGCGAGAGCTGCTCAATTTCAATGAGCGGCGCGCCAGTGGTGACGGCACCGGCTTTCGCTTCCGGCAGATTGATTTTGGGCAGGATGATGTCAGCCATAAATTTTCAGCCAAGGGCCCGCAATTTCTTCCGCATCCGGGCGCGGATGATGATGGCCACGATGTTCAACGCGAACGTGAGCATGAGCAGCACCAGCACCGTCGCGTAAAGGATCGGCCGCGTCTGGTCGATGTTCGGCGATTGGGTGGACAGCACAAAAACGTGGTAGCCCAAATCCATGAACTGATCGGTCACATGATGCGGCAGCGAGGCCATGTAATAGGCCACGCCGGTGAACAGGATCGGCGCGACCTCGCCGGCCGCGCGGCTCACGGCGAGAATGCCGCCGGTCATGATGCCGGGCAGCGCCTGCGGCAGCACGATCCGCAAAATCGTTTCCAATTTGGTTGCGCCGAGCGCGAGGCTGGCTTCGCGCAGGCCGGGCGGAATGGCCTTCAAGGATTCTTCCGTGGCGACGATGACCACGGGCAGCGTCATGACGGCCAGCGTGAGCGCCGCCCAGATGAGCGCGGGCTGTCCCCAGACCGCACTGGGATTGTGGAGCAGGGCATCCAGGTTTTTCCCGATGAAATTGATGAAGAAACCGAGGCCGAACAGACCGAAGACGATGGAAGGCACGCCGGCGAGATTGTTGACGGCGGCACGGATCACGCGCGTGACGAGCGACGTGTTCGGCGCGTATTCCGTCAGGTAAATCGCGGTGATGACACCGACCGGAATCACGAAAATTGTCATCACAAAAACGCGGATGGTCGTGCCAACGATCATCGGCAATACGCCGGTGGTGCGGGCGTCGAAGAAATCTTTCTTCGGGATCGTCGAGACGAAATGCCACGAGATGGCGCTCCAGCCGTTGATGAGGATGTTCAGCAAGATCACCGCGAGAATGCCGAGGATGAACAGCGTGGCCAGCCCCGTCAGGCCGCCGAAAAAGAACGACCCGAAGTCGAATTTCTCCGCGCGGAAATGCCGGCCCTGCGGCGTTTCCGGCAGGTATTGCGGCGGGGTGATGGTGTTCATCGTTTGCCCTCCAGTTTGGACTTGAAGCGCTGGATGACCAGGCCGCCGATCATGTTCGAGACGAAGGTCGCGGCGAAGAGCAGCGCGCCGAGCATGAACAGGATCCGATAATGCGGCCCGCCGGAAACCGCCTCGGCCATTTCGGCGGCGATGGTAGTGGTGATGCTGCGGGCTGAATCGAAAATATTCCAGGACATCACGCTGGCCGAACAGACCATCAGGACAATCATCGTTTCGCCAATGGCGCGGCCGAAGCCGAGCACCGTCGCGGCGAAAACGCCGGGCAGGGCGGCGGGCAAAACGATCTGCCACGCGGTCTGCCAGCGCGACGCGCCGAGCGCGAGGGCGGCCTGCGTGTAGGCGCGCGGCACGCTGGTGAGCGCGTCCTCGGCGATGGAAAAAATCACCGGGATGACGGCGAAACCCAGCGCGCACCCGGCGACGAAGGCATTGAGCCGCGTCTGGTAGCCGAAGAGGGTCTGCAGCACCGTCGCCATGATGAGCAGGGCGAAGACACCGACGACGACCGAGGGAATGCCGGACAATAATTCGATGGCGGGCTTCACGATTTCGCGGACGCGCGGGCGGGCGAGTTGCGAAACGTAAATGGCCGCGCCCACCGCGAGCGGCACGGCGAACAGCAGGCCGATCAACGTCACTTTCAACGTGCCGACCAGCAGCGGGATGATGTTGTATTTCTGGATCTGGCCGACGGGCTGCCAGATGTATTCCGGCTTGCCGTAGCCGCTCCATTGATGCGGGAGCAGCAGATATTTCCATTCCGTCGTGTTGATGCGGGCGTCGGGGTCGTTGCGGAAATTGGCGGGGATTTCGTCCAGCGCCTCCTGTTTGACCTCCATGAGCGCCTTGAGTGAATCCTTGTCCATCGCGGCGAACTGCTGCGGCGTCAGTTCGAGGTATTCCTGCAATTTCGCCGGCGACAGCTTGTCCACTTCCTCCGGCGGAATCACTTTTTGCACCAGCGCGGTATTGGCCTGGCCAAAAAAGATCGGCAGGGCTTCGCGGGCGACGAACAGAAAAATCAGGAACACCATCAGGATGGTCGAGAGCGAGACGAGAAAGATGAACTTCTCGGCGAGCCATTCGAGCGGTCGCGCGCGGTGGCCGCGATGGATGCCCATCCAGCCCTGCGTGCGTTTTCGTTGTTCTTGATTCTGGCTCACGGCGGAAAAATTAGCGGGCGGCACGGGAATCACAATGCGCAATCCACGTCCGCCCGCCCGAATGATCGGAGGAACTGGTGATCAAATCATTGGCGCAATTTCGCCGGCAGCGGGAAATAGCCCACATCCTTGACGTATTTCTGACCTTCGTCGCTGCGGATCCATTTCAGATACGCGCCGACTTCGCCCTTGTCCAAATTGGGATTCACATAGATGTAAAGGTAGCGCCAGATCGGGTAGGTCCCGTTTTCAATGTTCTCCTCGGTCGGGTCAATCGCCGGAGATGAGTCGTCGGCCTTGATCAACAGATGTTTGGAGGTGCCGCCGTAGGCCGCGCCGCCGTAACCGATGCCGCCCTTGTCCTTGGTGACGGCCTGGATCAGCGCCGCCGTGCCGGGCATGGTCTGCGCACTGGCCGCGAAATCTTTGCCCTTCAAAACGTGTTCCTTGAAGAACTCATAGGTGCCGGAACTGTTCTCGCGGCTGTAAATCGTGATGGGCATGTCCGGGCCGCCGACTTCCTTCCAGTTCTTGATCTTGCCGGTGAAGATGTCGCCGACCTGCGCGACGGTGAGTTCCTTCAACGGATTCTCCGGGTTCACATAAACGGAGAGGCCGTCGAGCGCGACCTTGTATTCGGTCGGGCGTTTGCCGCCGAACGCTTTCATGCAATTGGCGATTTCCGCCGCCTTGGCCTTGCGCGACGCATCGCACAAGTCCGTGGTCTGATTTTGCAACGCCGCGAAGCCGATGCCGGAGCCGCCGCCGCTGACCTGGATTTTCACATCCGTGTGCTGGCCCATATAGACCTCGGCCCATTTCTGGGCCAGGATCAGAAGCGTGTCGGAGCCTTTGACGGTGATTTTGCCAGCCCAGACATTGACGCTGGCGGCGACCGCGATCGTCGTGACGGCGAAGTATTTTGCGAGTTGTTTCATGTGCTTATTTTGGACGGAAGATTTTTATTTTTGTTGGTTACGTTTCGGTGACGTTCAGAATTTCCACATCAGGTCGGCCATCACGTGCATGGCGCTGTTTTTCGGTTCGCCCGTGGGTGGGGTGCCCGTGTTCAAGCCGGGGGTAATCAACTGGTTCAAGTAGCAGGTGAAGGAGAGCGTCAACGCGTCGGTGATCGAGTAGTTGGCCTTGATCAGGTGGCCCTTGAGGTTCGTGCCGCCGAAATAGCCGATCGCTCCGCCCGTGGGCGCGTTTTGGTAGTAGGCACCATTGTCGTCGTCTGCCAACTGGTCATACGTCGCGTCGGCTTCGAGATATTCGTAGCGATACGAAATATCCCAGGTGTGCTTCGTGCCGGATTTGCCGAAGGTGACGCCCAGCCAATAGCCCTGGTTGTTTCCGTTGTTCTTCGCTCTTGTCCCCATGTTGTTGATGAATTCGCCGGCCACCTTGATGGGAAAGGTGCCGGTATAGAGTGGAAACGAGTCCAGGGTATAGGTCACACTGGCATCGGCGATGATGGGCGCGTAATTGTTGGCCAGCACATAACTCCCGTTGGGGACCGGCGTCGCGCTGAAAACGCGCGTATTGCCCTGGTTGATGTAGGGCACGTTCGCGGTCGTCAGATTCTGAGGATTGACGATGATATATCCGCCGAGGCCGAGCGACGTGGCCAATTTCTGCGTCCAGGTTGCATTCCAGGTTGTCTGCCCGGTGAAGAGTCCCGGTGCCCGAACCGATCCGACGTCCGCGCCATTTACTTCCTGGTCTTCCACGAACGCCGCGCCGTTGAGCACGATGGAATGCTGATCATTGAAAGTGTAACCGGTTTGCAAAGCGGCACCTTCCGGTGTCCAATCCGCGTCGAACACCGCGGGCGTGAATTGCATGGGGTTATACATTTTGCCAATCGTCGTGGAAAGAAACCAGCCCTCGCTGTTCAACGGCGTCCATTTGCCATAGGCGGTGTCAATATAGATGCCTTTCTTGGTGCCGTTGTCCTGCAGGGTGGTGTTGCCGGAATTGGGGTTGCCGCCAAAACCATTGCCTGGAGCGGCATCGGCCGAGGTCAGGCTGAAGCCCGTCTCCAAATTCCCCTGCATGGAAACCACCACGCCCGCGCGCAGCCGGTAACGGAAGCGGTTGCGCTGGACGAAATTCGGGTTGCTGTCCGTGCTGGCCATCTCGTCATAGCGGCCGCGGAAATCACCGCTGAACTTGTAGGCCGTCACCCAGTCCGGCATCCCGGTCTTGGCCTGGAACGCCGTGGAGAAACCCTTGTCCGATTCGTCGCGCAGCTCCTGCGCCTCCTTGGTCGTGAGAATTCCCTTGTCCACCAGCTTGTCAATCAACGCGTCGGAAGACTGGGCGTGAGTCTGAGTGGCGAGGGTCATCAACGCCGTTGCACCCGCAAACAGGGCGATTTTGGTCGGAGTGCTTTTTGATGTTTTCAGTTTTTTCATGGTTGGTTTCCTCAAATGCGCCGACAGGATGAAGCCATCAGGTTACGGCCACGCGGCGGAATTGTTACGATTGTGTGACAAGGCGAGAATGGCCGCCAGAAGAATCAATCCAGCTTGGAAGGCCGCCTTACTCCGTAGCGAGGCCGATTTTGGTGATGTCGAGCTGGCGGAGGACATCCAGGACGGAGATCATGTTCTGATATTCGGCTTCATCCGAACCTTTGACCACCACCTTGAGGTCGGAGTCGGTGGCTTTCATGGCCTGCAAGCTGGCCTTTAATTCCGGCACGGTGACATTCTGTTCGTTGAGCGTGATCTGGCCGTTGGCCTCCACCGCGATCTTGTTGATCTTGGGTTTCTCCTTCTGCGGCGGGGGCGGCTTGCCCGAAGGCAGCGTCATCTCCAGATTGTTCATCATCTGCGGCGTGGTGATGATGAAGATCACCAGCAGCACGAACACCAGATCCAGCAACGGCGTGATATTCAGTTCATGCATTGTGCCGTGGCCGCGCTTGGTTGTTTTCTTGAGTTTCATGGCAGAACGGGTTCGGTCGCTTCGGACATCACATCAAACCGGATGACGACGCTGGCCGGAAAATTTGTGGGCGGCGGGCGGTCAAAGCCTTTCACCAGCTTGAAGACTTCTTTGACCGAGTCGTCCCATTTCAAATTCCCGGAGCCCTTTTGCCAGACTGGCTGGCTCATCTGGCCTTGGTTATCCACCGCCACGGCCACTTCGACGACGTAATTGTCGTCGGCCATGTCTTCCGGCCGGTTCCATTTTGAGTGGAGGATGTATTCCATGCGGCCCTTGTAGATCTGGACGGGGTCGGCACTGTCAATGACGGTCTTGCCGCCGGCGAAATCAAATGAAGGTAGTTCCGCTGCGGGCGGAGCGACCACCGGTGGTGCGACGACCGCAGGGGCCGTGACCACCTTGGGTTGTTCGACCACTTTCGGCGGCTCCACGACTTTTGGTGGCTCCGGCGGTTTCGGCGGTTCCGGCGGTTTGACCGGCGGTTTTTCCTTTTCCATGGTCACGGCGATTTTTTTGATCTTCTCGCCCAGCATGCCGCTACGGGCGGCGAAGTAGAGCAGCAGGACGACCAGCAGCGCATGAAACGTCAGCGAGATCATCAGATTGACCTTCGACGAGTTGCTTTTTTTACGCGGTTTCGATTGCGGAATCATTTATCTTTTACAGGAGCAAGCGGAGGTAACAGAGAGGGAAAAGCTGGTTTTCCATCCGATTTTCTAAAAGTAGTTTTCTTTGTTCTCTCTGTTTTCTCCTGTTCATTTTACTTCACCGGATCGGTGGCCAGATCCACTTTGGGCACGTTGGCCTGCTGGCAGACGTCGAGCACGGCGCGGATCTGTTTGTATTTCGTCTTGGCGTCGCCGCGCACGATGATGTTCAAGTCCGGATCATCCACCCGCAGACTGACCAGCGTGGATTGCAGGTCCACCAGGTTCACCTGCTTTTTGTTGAGCCAGAGGTTGCCGCCGGCTTCCACGACGATGTAATTGGCCTTGTGCGGCGGATCCTTTTCGTGCTTCGAGGCGGTGGGCAGTTTCAACGGCACGTCCTTGACCGGCGGGATGGTGGTGATGATGAAGATCACCAGCAGCACGAAGGCAAGATCCAGCAACGGAGTGATGTTCAGCTCCGTCAGAGTCTCATGCGCCGACTTGGAACACTTTTTCATTGGTTAAGCCTTCGGGCCCGCTGGCCGCGTTACCTTCTCAAGCCGTCCACGATGCGGCCGGCCAGGGCTTCATTCGCCGACTTGATTTCCTCGGACAGCGGACGGTTGTCCACATAGACGTGTTCGATTTGCGTGGCGTAACGTGTGGCGAAGCCATCCAGCTCCTGCGTGATGGCGCGGATGGTGGTGACCATGAAGTTGTAGGCGAACATGGCCGGGATCGCCACCAGCAACCCGGTGACGGTGGCAACCAGCGCGGCGGCCACACCGGGCGCCATGGTGGTCAGGCTGGCGGAATTATTTTCCGCGATGCTCGCGAACGTGGACATGACGCCCCACACCGTGCCCAGCAGACCGATGAACGGCCCGCCCGCGACGGCGGTGGACAGCACGATCATGCCCTTTTCCAAACTCATCGCCTCCGCGCTCGCGGCTTCTTCCAGCGTCACGCGCACGGCGTCGAAGGAGGCTGGGCTGATTTTGGTGACATTGGTCCTGGCCAGCATGTCCGTGTGTTCGTTTTCAACCCCCGGCGGCACATGCGCCACTGCGGGTTTGGGCCGGCCGGAGACCACCACCGGATTATTTTTCAGCTGATAGACCAGTTCATCCGCGCCCCGGATATAGAGCTGGTAGGCTGGCGCGCCCTCGAACTCCTCCTTGCGGCGCTGGATGTCCAACGGGTCGCGCGTGGCGGCGTAGGAGTCGTAAAATTTCTTCGCCGCCTGGCGCGCGATCAGCAGCTGCCGGAACTTGGTCAGGATGATCGTCCAGCTGAACAGCGACAGCAGCAGCAGCACGATGACGGTGATCTGGCCTTCGGTGGTGGCGTTCTTGATGGCATATACCGCCGCGTTGGCAAACAGGGGTTGGATTATCATGGTCTTTCTTCGTTAGTTGGTTTTCGTTGGTAATAGCACCGTCACCCGGCTCACCTTCTGCGCCAGTGTGATCGCTTTTTTCTTTTTGTTCTGCTCGTCGGTGTCGTCGCCGGTGCCGGAATCGGCGGTTTTGGCAACGTCCTCGGTCTGCTCGGCCTGACTGGTGGCATTCGCCGCGGTGCCTGGGGCCAGCCCGGATTGCCCGCTGGTCGCACCGCTGATGGAATTATTGGAGAGCAATGCTGCATCAATGCTGGCACCGCTGGCGCTGACTCCGCCAACACCGATGATGGTGCCGGAAACATTGCCGCCGGCGGCGACATTGGCTGTGCCTTGCGCCAGCGCCGTGACATTCACATTGTTGACGGCGGCAACGTCAATGTTGCCCTGAGCGAAAATCAATCCAGTGATGTCGCCACTCGCCTTCAACACGGCGTTTTGCGCAATCACCCCGGAACCGCTGGCGTCAATATCGCGGTTGTCAGACACCAACACCGGCGCCCCGGCGGCGAGGTTCGCCGCCGTGACGGGCTGTCCCTGGCCGTCGCGCATTTCGTAGCCGGCCAGCACGGCCACGGTGGAGGCCGAGTTGTCCGCCCCGTTGAGTGCCAGTTGAATGATGCCGCCGGCGCTGGCGTTGATTTTGCCGTTGGGTGCTTCAACCAGGATGTTGCCGACGGTGACGGCCGGGGCCGGATAATGGGCGTCACGTTTGGGAAACGTCGTGGTCAAAATGCCGCTGCCGGGAATGGTGGGCGAGGTCGAATAGACTTGGTGAGTGGCTGGATCCACATAATAAGCGCTCAACACGACATAACCCGAACCGCCGCTGCCGGCATTGATGTCGCCGTTGAGCGACTCAACAGTCACATTGCCGCCGTCATAGGCGGCGATGCGTGAACCGTTCACGTTGATGTCTCCGTTGGCGAGGACGAACACGTCGCTTGGTCCCGTCGTAAAAATGCCGCGGGGCGCCGTGTTGGCACCGAGGAACAGATCGGAACCGACCTGGATGTCGCCGCCGGCAATGACGGAGATATTTCCGCCGTTCAACGAAGCAATGGACGTGGAAAACATGTCCAGTTTGCCGGAGACATTCACATTGATGTCGGCCCCGCTCGTGAAATATTTGGCCAGCGGATACACGATCGTCTGGTTGCCATTGCCATCCAGAACCTGGATCGTATCACCGGAAACGCCTTGGGACTGGATGCCCAGCGTCGTGCCGAGGTCAATATTGTGCGCCGTGACGTTGAACTGTCCGCCACCCCCCAAGACATAGCCGGAGTCGCGCGTCGTGGGGACGGGCCCGAGCACGGCATACTCTGCCGCCAAAGCATCCGCTGTGGCTTGGTCCATCACCGTGCCGGTGGCAGTCTTCGGGTTTCCCTGCGCATCGAATTGCGGCACGCCGTTGACGTAAACCTGATATTGAATTTCTTGTGTCAACAGGTTCAGGACATCCTGTGTGACTGGTCCTTGAATGGTCAGGCTCTTGCTCACCGGATCGTATAAAAGACTGTTCGCCAGATTGGCCGCCAGCGGGGACGGGGGATAAGCCTGGGCCAGAAAGGAAACATTGGGAGCCGTCACCGCCGTCACCGTGGTGAATTCACTCCGGTTTTGGATGTCGCCGGCCACCGTGATGCTGCTTCTTCCCGGGGTGACCGTGGCCGTGCCCAGACTGCCGTCCAAGTTGCGCACCGCCACCAGCAGACTCTGGTTGGGGTCGGTGGCAAGGTTCATGCCTTGAAAACGGCTGTTGATCATGTCGCCGCCCACGGTGATCTGCGCCGCCTCCGGCGCTCCCAAAAGGACATAGCTCATGTCGCCGGCGATGTTCAAAACGATGGGCGTGGGATTGTTGAGATGAACCGGCGTGGCGGCGTGGTCGGTCAGACCAAAGATATCCAGATTGTCATAAAACTGAGTCTGCCCGCTGTCGGAAACGATCAGGTTGAAAATGGCCGGGGAGCCATCAGAATTGTTGGGCAGACTTCCGGTCAAGGCGCCCCCGCCGGTGGTGGAGAGGGTCAGACTGCCTTGCGGCGAGGGAAACAGGATCAATTTATTATACGGATCCGAATCGCCTTTGAGCGTCACCCCGCCGGCGCCGGCAGAAATATTCAAAATTGGCGCGTAGATGAACGGCACATCCACGCCGTCGGAATTATCCCGCGGCAACGAGGACGAACTGTCACCCAGCAGGACGGCATTGCCGGCAGACAGGTTCACATAGGCGTCCGTCGCGTAATTGAAATAATGGTAGCTGGGCTTGATGGTGCCACCCGAATTGAATTTATTGAATATCCCGTTGGGATTGCGGACTTCCTGCAAATTAATGTCCCGGGCGGCGTTCACCGTCCAGCCGCCAGCAATCAAACTCAATGCCAGTTTATTGTCTGCAGTACCGGCACTGCCGGCGGAATTCGCGTCCAAGACATAATGGCCTCCCGCATCGGTGACCGGATTGCCGGTGGCATCCATCTGCACCCCGGCATTGATGCTGCCCGCGCCATTGGCCACGACATAGTGCCCGGTCACGTTGCCGCCGGCGACGATGGTGACGTCACCCGCTTGCGGGCCGAACGCGCCGGTGCCGGCATCGCCGCCAATGGTGGCCGAAGAATTCCCATAAGGCAGGTAGCTTGTCACATCGCCACCCGCAATGATGGAGACATCGCCACCCGCCTGGGTGCTGATGCCGCCCACACCGTTCACCTGATCCACCCGGTAATAAATGCTGCTGAGCGAATTGACCGAGGAAAACGTGTAGCCATGCGCATACGTTCCGGTGTTGATGTTGCCCGCCAGCGCCCAGGCGCTCACATCGCCGCCGCCGGTGGTGCGCACATAGCCGGAATTGACTGTGATGTCCCGGCCCGCCGTCAAACTGATTTTTCCCGCCGCCATCTGGATGGCACTGGTGCCGTTCAATTGGATGCTGCCCTGGCCATAATTGACCGCCTGGCCGACGAAGTCATATCCGGCCTGCAGCGTCACGGTCCAGGCATTCGCATCAAAAATTTTGGAGCCGCTGTTCAAGATGATGTTGCCGCCGGCTTGCAGTTTCAACTGGCCATTGCCAGCACCCAAATCCCAGGTCGTGCCAGCGGCTAGAGAGATGTTTCCGGACCTTTGAAAAAGAATGCTGGAAAAACCGGCGAAGGGCGCAAGTGAACTGGCGGTCAGGATCAGATCAGAGCTGTCCGCCTGAGAATAATAATACGCGCTGCCGGCCATGAAACCGGAATTCGCGGAGCCATCGAGCTGTGATTTTACCGATGCTTGAGCGTCGTAGATGAGAACTCTTCCGCCGTTGCCGCCATTCGCGCCGCCACGGTATTGGATTTGTGAGCCCGCATTATCGGAAAATGTTCCGGGAGTCTGGAGCATGATCTGACCCCCGTCGCTGCCCGATGAGGAATCGTCACCGTTGGCGATGATTTGTGATTCAGCCCCGAGCGTGAGGGAATCAGAGGCGACGAGTTCAATGACCCCGTTAATATTTTGCACGGAATTCGCCTGAACGAGGCCGTTTTGATTCACGACTTTAGCGTTCAGCGAAATTGTCCCGCCATCCGCGACCAGATTGCCGTAATTGTCCACGGAACCTTGCGGCAACGTCACCAGCATGCTCATGCCGCGTCCGTCGGGACGTTCGCTCAATGTGATGGTCTGGCCGGCCGCGAGTCCGATGCTGCCGCCGGGCGCTTCAATCGTCCCATGGTTTTCAATCTTGTCCGCGATGAGAAAGGCCGAGCCGCCGTTGCCAACCTGGATATGGCCGTAGTTGATGATGCTGGCCAATGGGGGCGGGCCGTTGAATTCCCAACTGCCGCCACCGTTTTCCGGCGGGGCGCAATTCGCGGTGGAGACGACCAGCCCGGCGGCGCTCACGAACGAGTTCGGGCCGAAATAAAACCCGGACGAATTCAAAAGCACCACCACCCCGTTCGCCTGGATGCTGCCATAAATCTGCGACGGGTTCTGATCATTGATGCGATTCCACACGATGGAGCTGGCAGAGGGTTGCACAAACGTGGTCGTCTCGCCGGCGGCAATGTTGAAACTGTTCCAGTTGAGAAACGCATTTTGCGAAGCGGTCACGGTGAGTTGCGATCCGCTTTGTTGGACGGAGGCCGAGCCGCGTCCGACCTTCATGCCGGTGGGGTTGGCCAGCACGTTGGCCGCAAAGCCAAAGGCCAGCAGGCTGGTGATGACGCGGCACAAGACCGAGTCACGACGCAAATGCAAGGTTCGCATAAAAATCCTTTTTCCTGATTTTATCGCGGAAGTAATCCGCCGTGCGTTACAAATTTGTGACAAGTTGAAGTTCATGACGTTTTAGAATTGGGCTCCGATGCCGAAGTAAACGATGATGGAACCGGCAGCGGTGGTGGGAGTGGTGAGCAATGGCCAGGCAACGGTGAGTCGCGCGTCCAGATGGCTGCCAATGTTGGCGGTCACGCCGCTGCCAACACCCAAATACTCCACGCTCATGACCGAAGTGCCGGGTGTGGGATCAAGCCGGTAAACTTCGCCGTAATCCACGAACGCCGAAGCCCGCACCCAAAAAGGTACATCTCCGTCCACCATGCCGATGTTGACCTGCGGCGTGCGCGGTTCAAGCGTCAAGCGCCAGCCGGTGTCGCCGTAAGCCGCGCCATCCGGATAACCGCGCACACCCGCCGTGCCGCCCATGGCAAATTGCTCGTTGCTGATCAGCGGCGTGCTGGCCCATTGTCCGTCCGCGTGCATCCGCAACGTCCAGCCCTTGCCGATGGCCTGATCGCGGGTGGCCCCGGATTGAATGGTCACATAATGGTCTTGGGCATTCGTGCTGTAGGACGACAGGGCCATTCCACCGTGCTTGAGTGTGGTGACGGTGTGGGTGCCGTTGGTATCCGTCACCGTCGCCTCCGTTTTAGCATAGCTGTCGAGGACCGCCAGATTGACGTTGGCCTGCAAGTTGAAAAACGTGGTGCCCCAGGCATCCGGGATGGAACTGTTCAGCCCAATGTTCAGGGGCAAATAATCCAGGGTGGTGTAGCGGACCGGCTGAGCCGACGCGATATTGTCGGTGATCTTCGAGGTCGAGCCGTCGGAATTGGTGATGACGGTGGTGGCGTAGAAATTATTGGTGTTGTAACCCACGAGTTCGTAGAGCTTGAAGTCCAGTCCAAGGGACAGTGTGCTGCTGACGTCTCCGATTTGCGGCAGTGGCAACGACAACCGGGTGCCAATCCCGTCGTTGAGGGTCAGGTTGTCGCCCGTGTCCTGGGAAATAATGGTGATCAGCGGCGTCTCGGTGACCAGTTGTTTCGGGCCAAATTGCACGCCGGTCTCGGAAGTCGAACGGCTGGCGTAGAAATTCAATTCCGGCTGGCCGGTTGGCGCCGGCAGGTTGAACTTATGCGTCACTTCGTTGTAGCCGAAGCTGGTGGGATTGCTCTCGACTTCCCGTTCCACCGAACTGGCATAGGCCAGTGGAATCCGATAATAGCCGCTGTAGTCGGCGATCAACGGATCATCGAACGGGGTGGTGTTGAAGTAGTCGTTGGCCTTCCACTGCTCGGGCGTGAAGCTGTATTGAACACCAACTTGATGATCCAGATCCCAAAGGTTGTCGTATTGCAGACTGGAATTCACCCGGAGTTGGGGCGTGCCGGGCGTGGACTGGTTGTTGAGCTCCACCCGGCCGTGCATCGGGAACTGATCCTTGACCTTGAGCGTCAGCGCGCTGGTGCCGGGTTCGGGGCCGGGGCCGACGACGGGATAAATCTGGCGGTTGCGGCTCGCGTTGGCGGCATCCAGTTCGCGCTGGAACACGTGCGAATTGAGCAGCATGTTCGTGCGCAGGCTCGGCAACGTGCGCAAGACATTCTCCGTGCTGAACCAGCGGTTGCCCGTGACGTTGATGGCGGCCAGCGGCGCTTCGGTCACTTTCACTTTGACCACCGCGTTGGTGAGTTTCTGCGGCGGCAATCCCACCGAGACCGTCACATAACCCCGCTCACGATAGGCCATCTGCAAATCC
>Ga0247670_1000108_pt1 | contig 27364 bp, 16 predicted proteins | sample CNK11_metaG_FD_183042 | JGI IMG/M metagenome (GOLD analysis project Ga0247670, IMG submission 183042) | Soil microbial communities from Purdue University Martell Research Forest, Indiana, United States - CNK11 | ecosystem: Environmental > Terrestrial > Soil > Temperate forest > Bulk soil...
CCGGGCTCACCATTAACGAGGCTGCCGAAATTCTTGGTGTTTCAGCGCCGACGGCCAAACGCTGGTGGGCGTATGCCCGCGCCTGGCTGCACAAGGAAATCGCAGACCAAAAAAACGGTCGCACTTAAATTGGCTTGGTAGCGAGCATTCATCTGGTCGAAATGATGCCTGGATTGTTTGCGGTGATCCTGGCGAGCGCATGGTGCGGGTTGTGAGCGATCACCGCCGCCCCTTACCTTTGGTTGGTGCCTGCTTGCCTCCGGTTTGACTTTTTTGTGTTCGGCGGTGCTTCCTGATCCGTCCTGCCGGGGAATTTCGCACTGCTAGATGAAATGATTCGTTCATGAAACTGCGAAATGGGACCAATCTTCGACGATAATCGCCTTCGACAAAGCTTCGATGTATGAAAAAGGAGCTTCATAATAACATCATCGGTAGCTTTCAACTTCAGCTGCATCCACGCCCCGTGTTTCACCTGCTGTCCGCAGCGCTGGAGCAAGTCGCTTTCATGGCGCGACAGATATGTCTCTGAACGCATGACCGTTATCCAAATGAAAATCACTTCGTGTATGAGCCACGCAAAACCCGGCATAAAAAAGGTATGAACAATACACAATATTATGCAACACGATGCCAATTTGATCGGGAGGAAGGTGGCGCGCTTGCGCTACCAGAAAGGGTGGACGCAGGACGCACTCGTGGCCAAGCTCCAGGTCCTCCAGTGCGATATCACGCGGGACATCATCGCCAACATTGAGTTGCGCCGATGCGTGGCCACCGACACGCGGTGTGCCTTTCTCGCGCGGGTATTCAATGTCAGCATCGACGAGTTGTTCCGCCCTTGATTGTCAGCGTCAAAATGTTAATCCACTATGGCAATCCGACGCAGCCAGATACCCTCAGACCAGCAGCCGGACCTGTTTTCAAATCCAAGGCCGAATCATGCAAGCATTGACCCAATACGGACGAATGGCGGAGAAACACTGGCGCGAACACCTGCCGAACATGGTGCGCGAACTGGAGCGGAATGGGCTTCTGCAACGGATGCTCCTGGAAGCGGAGGAAAAGACGAAGGACGAAATGGCCACGCTGCGGACGGAGTTGATGCAGCGGGGGGCAACGGCGCAGCAAGCCCACGATCAGGCGTGGGAAATGGTGCGGGAGAAATACATCCTGCTCCCGCCCGAGTCTTAGCGGACGGCCACCGGGCGGAACGCCGGCATCGCCACCCGCAGGAGGAACCCCAAAAAAATCTCAACAATTACCGTATCACCGAGGCTGACCGTTTGGGTGAAGGCGGTCCGAAACAAAAGTTTCAGCGTAACTTTGCCGCGATCCAAACACTGCGGATGCTGGATGCCGAAGGGCGATCCGCGACTGAAACGGAAAAAGCTGCGCTTGTGAAATACGTGGGCTGGGGTGGGTTGCCCCAGGTGTTCGACGTGGACAACACGGACTGGCACAGGGAACAAATCCAGCTTTCGGAAATTCTTTCCGACGAGGAACACCGTTCCGCCCGCGCCACCACCCTAAACGCCCATTACACCGCGCCGGTGGTCATCGGTGCGATTTATCGCGCCGCCGAACGGTTCGGTTTCAAAGGCGGGCGCGTGCTTGAACCCGCCTGCGGTATCGGCCACTTCGTTGGCCTCATGCCTGAAGCGATGCTCCGTCGTTCGACCGTCACCGGCATTGAGATCGATCCACTGACCGCGCGCATCGCCAAAGCTCTTTATCCTGATGCTGACATTCGCATTCAGGCGTTCGAGCAAACGAAACTTGCCGATGGATTTTATGATCTCGCCATTTCCAACGTCCCGTTTGGTGATTACACCGTCCACGATCCGCGTTTCAACAAATACAAATTTCAAATCCACGATTATTTCTTCGCCGCTGCGATGGAAAAAGTGCGTCCGGGTGGTTTGCTCATGCTCATCACATCACGCGGAACTATGGACAAGTTGGATTCGGCGTTGCGCGAAATGCTTTCTACGCGCACAGAATTGCTCGGTGCGATTCGTTTGCCCAACAACGCCTTCAAGAAGAACGCCGGCACCGAAGTCACGACCGACATCGTGATGCTCCGCCGGCTGCGCCCCGGTGAAGGACCTTCCGGTCGGACATGGAAACAAACGACGGACTACTCCAATGACCTCGGCGAAGCGTTTACAATTAATGAATATTTCGCGGCCCAACCGGAAATGATGCTCGGCAAAATGCGGCTCGCCGGCGGGATGTATGGCGGCAACGAACCGACGCTGGAACCGGATGGACGCACGCTGGCGGAGGCGCTGGCCCAAGCCATCGAGAAATTACCACAGGGCATCTACGAAGCACAGGCGCACAAGATCGTCGAGCCGATCCTCGAACAAACCATCCCCGCGCCCGATTTCGTAAAACCCAACGCCTTCTGTCTCCACGATGGCATGGTCTGCATCCGGGAAGAAAATGTGCTGCGTTCGCTTACCGACATGCCCAGCGATGTGCGCTCGCGCATCCGTCATTTGATTCCAGTTCGCGACGCCGTTCGCGATTGCCTGCGGTCACAGATGGATGGCAGCACCGAGGAGCGCGTCGTCGAGGCCCGCCAGCAGCTCAATCAGGCTTACGACCGTTTTGTCGCGCGCTTTGGTCCGGTGAATCTTCGGGCGAACCAGCGCGCCTTTGATGGCGACCCCGATTTGCCGTTGTTGCTTTCGCTGGAGAACTACAACGATGAGACGAAGCGGGCGACCAAGGCCACGATTTTTCACGAACGGACGATTCATCACCGGCAGCCGGTTGAGTCCGTCGCCACGCCGAAGGAGGCGTTGCTTGTCGCGTTAAACGAACGTGGCTGCGTTGACCTCGACCACATGGCCGACCTGCTCAACAAACCGGTGCCGGAATTTTTGCCGGACTTGAAAGGTGTCATTTTTCTGAATCCCCAATCAAACCAATGGGAAACTGACGATCAATATCTTTCCGGCAACGTACGCGAGAAATTGTCCGTGGCGGATGCGGCGGCAATGACCGAGCCGCGCTTTGCCGAAAACGTCGAAGCCTTGAAATCCGTCCAACCAGCCGACTTGGCCGCGACAGAAATTGATGTGCGGTTGGGTGCAGCCTGGTTGCCGCCGGAAGATGTGCAGCAGTTCACCAATGAATTGCTCAACATCCCGTCTGGCGTGGAAATCGGCCACATCCACGCGCTTGGCGCGTGGCATATCAGCGCGAATTTGGAAGCCAAAGCCGCAACCGCCAACACGACGGATTGGGGAACTGACCGTTACACCGCGCTCGAATTGATCGAAGACTCACTGAATCTCAAAACCCCCACGGTTTATGACACGGTGGATAAAAAACCAGTCGTCAACGCGCAGTCCACCGAGGCCGCGCGCGAAAAGCAGGAGCGCATCAAGGAGCGTTTCAAGGAGTGGATCTGGTCGGATGATTCACGGCGGGAAAGGCTGTGCCGTCTCTACAACGACGCGTTCAATCACACGCGCGTTCGCACGTTCAACGGCGATCATCTGACACTGCCCGGCGCGAGCTCCACCATCCAGCTTCAATCCCACCAAAAGGCCGGGGTCTGGCGCAATCTGCAAACACCGAACACGCTGCTGGCGCACGTCGTCGGCGCAGGCAAAACTTATACAATGGTCGCCTCCGCGATGGAGTTGAAGCGTCTGGGGCTCGCCCGCAAACCTATGTTTTCCGTGCCTAATCACATGCTCGGCCAGTTTTCCACCGAGTTGCTGACGTTATATCCGGGTGCAAACATCCTGGCCGCCGGCAAGGAGGATTTCGAGTCGTCGAACCGCAAGACGCTTTTCAGCCGCATCGCCACCGGCAATTGGGATGCCGTCATTGTCACGCATTCCGGTTTTGAACGCATCCCGCTTTCCCGCGAAACCCAGGAACGGTTCTTCAAGGATCAGCTTCACGAGTTGGAAATGATCCGGCACGAACTTGCTGACAGTTCCAATCGTCGTCTGGTGAAAGAACTTGAAAAAGCAAAGAAGCGGCTGGAAGCAAAACTTCTGACGCTCGCTGCCGAGCACAAAAAGGACAACATGCTCACGTTTGAAGAACTCGGCGTGGACCGGTTGTTTGTGGACGAGGCGCATTATTTCAAAAATTTGTTTTACGTTTCCAAAATGACGCGCATCGCCGGTCTGCCGCAGACGGCGAGCGAGCGGGCGTTCGATATGTATCTGAAGGTGCGTCACGTCCAGTCCCTGAACAGAGGAGGCGGCGTGGTATTCGCCACCGGGACGCCCATTGCGAACAGCATGGCCGAAATGTTCACCATGCAGCGGTATCTACAGCACGAGGCCTTGAAGAAGCATAATCTGCATCACTTCGATTCGTGGGCGGCCACGTTTGGCGAACCGGTGACTGCGATGGAACTTTCACCGGACGGCGCGGGCTACCGGCTGAACACGCGTTTCGCGCGGTTTATCAATGTGCCGGAGCTGATGCAGATGTTCCGCCAGTCCGCCGATGTGCAAACCGCTGTGATGTTGAATCTGCCGCGCCCGAAACTGGATGCCGAAAAGCCGGCCATCGTCAATGCGCCGGCCACGGAAGAGCTCAAGGCATTCGTTCAGTCGCTGGCCGCCCGCGCTGAGAAATTGAAAACCGGCCGCGTTGATCCCAGCGTGGATAACATGCTCAAAATCACGTCCGAGGGACGGAAGGCGGCGTTGGATCTTCGGTTGATGAAACCGACCGCGCCCGATGAGCCACAGGGCAAGGTGAATCTGGCCGTCGAAAAGATTTTCAGCATCTGGCAGGAATCCAAGCCTGAGCGTTCCGCCCAACTCGTGTTTTGCGACCTTTCCACGCCGAAAGACAAGGGCTTCTCCGTTTATAATGACATGGCGCAGAAGTTGCAACGGTTGGGCATTCCCCGCAATGAAATCGCTTTCATTCAGGATTATGATTCGGATGCTTCCAAGCTGGCACTGTTCCGGGATGTGCGATCCGGTAAAGTTCGCCTGCTGTTGGGCAGCACCCAAAAGATGGGTTCAGGCACAAACGTGCAGGAACGGTTGATTGCCTTGCACCATCTCGACGCGCCGTGGCGACCGGCGGACGTGGAACAACGCGAGGGGCGGATTCTGCGACAGGGAAACAAAAATTCCGTGGTGCAGATCTTCCGCTACGTCACCGAAGGGAGCTTTGACGCCTATATGTGGCAAACATTGGAAACGAAGGCCAAGTTCATCGCGCAAGTCATGAGCGGCGACATGACCATCCGCCGACTTGAGGATTTGGATTCCGCTGCGTTGACCTACGCCGAGGTGAAGGCCATTGCGTCAGGTAATCCGCTCGTAATTGAGAAAGCCCAGGTGGACGCGGAGTTGATCCGGCTCACGCGGCTGCGTTCCGCCCATGCCGAGGAGCAATACCGCATTCGTGCCAATCTCCGTCGTTCGCATGAGGACGAGGAAATCTTTACCATGCGCCTCGCGAATCTACGGGAGGACTTGTGTGTTCGGCAGGACACGTCCGGTGATAAATTTCGCATTGAACTGGACGGGCAGGGGACCAACAACCGGGGCATCGCGGGTGAATTGATTCTGCGCCGGGCGGAAAAACTCAAGGCGCGGTTCGGAGAAGACGTTCGTATTGGAAAATTCGCGGGCTTTGATTTATTCCTGCGCCCGAGTTTCAACGACACCACTGAAATGGTCGTGCGCTGCAAAAACAGTTACGGCGCGCGGGTCACGGATACCGCGCTCGGCACCATCCGCTCGCTGGAGGCCACGGTTCAGGGATTTGAAGAACGCGCGACCCGATTGGAACTGGACATCACCGACGCCAGCAAGCGCGTCAAGGAACTCGGCGAAAAAGTCGGCGCAAAGTTTGAGCGCGAAGACCGTTATCAGGAATTGACCCGCCGCCAAAGCGAGATTGAGGAAAAACTTGATCTCACCAAGAACCAGGCGCCAAGCCAGGCGGAGGCCGTCTCAGCGGGCGACGACGAGCAAAAGAATTCCGAAAAACAAACCCAAACTATTTCGTCCTGGCGCGCACGCCGGACGGTTGTTCAAGTATGAACGTCACCGCGCAACAAACTGAGTTTTTGAGTTGGAAGGTTGTTCCTGCACGCCTCGACGCCACCCAGGCGGCATGGTTTCTCGGCTTCGAGCCGCATGAAGTGCCATTGCTGATCGCGGCGGAATTGCTAAAGCCGCTCGGGCACCCCGCCCGCAACAGCACAAAATATTTTGCCGCGGAAAGTTTGGAGCAACTCCGACATGATGAAAAATGGCTCGCGCGGGCCAGCGACGCGATCAGGGACTATTGGCGGAAACGCAACGCCCGCAAGCGAACTAAAAATTCGATAGGAGCAGTCCGACAACGACCATAGACAGTGGTCCCCAAGGTGAGGCATACATCGAATATCTCCGCCGGTTGATATCCGCATCTTCTTTCGTTGTCATCATTGACGCTAAAATGCGCGACGTGGAGCGCGTGGGTTTAGCGGCTGTTTTTCAAAACGGACGACAGACATTTTGGCAAAATCAATTCCGAGCAAGCTCGAACCTGTGATTTGAAAATAGCAGCACATTAAACGGAAATTGTCTGTTTCGGTTGCTCTCATGCGACAGCCCTATTATTCGGGGGATCTCCAGCAAGTATGGATAACTAAAAATTATCCGTGCTTCTATGACGACGGTTCACCAAGTATTTACCATACGTTCTTTTCAAAGCGTGAAGGACAAGGATTTCCTGAATGCAATTCAGGTTTATGACGCCAATACGCAGCCACAGATAAAGACGGACTCCAGAGAAATTGCCCTTTGGGTGCAACACGGGGCGAACAGGTCTGACGCCAAATTTTACGTCTGTGGCCTTTACGCCACGGCGATTCAAAAATGTCGTTGCGGCTGTGCGCAAACATGTCGCCTTCGCCTGCGGTGCCTCTTGGCTCATTGAGAAATTTGGTTGGCAAGACATTGGTCATCAAAAGCTTCGCTTGACATTCAAGTAACACCTGCTAATTATCTGGCCATTCGGAACGGAGTGGTGTCAGAAATGCAACCCAACCAGTTATTGCAGCGACATGACTCATGCTTGTGGTCATACAAGCAAATTGCAGCTTATTGCCTCATTGGCGTAATTCTCCTCACGGTTCAAAGTCTTCACGCCGCGAATGGCAAATTGGAAGTGACTTTCTTCGATGTCGGGCAGGGGGACGCGATTCTCGTGACTTGTCCCGATGGAAATCACCATATGCTCATAGATTCTGGTGACACCCGTTATCCGGATAGCTCCAAACATTTTCGCGCCTTTCTCAACGCCGCCTTCACCAACAAGCCGCATCATCTGGACGTCGTCGTGGCATCGCATGAGCACGCCGATCATATCGGCAGCATGCAATGGGTGCTGACGAATTATCAGGTGAATACCTATGTGGACAACGGCGATACGGCCGACACCACCATGTTCGCCAATTTGCTGACTGAGCGACGCAAACAGGAGAGGGCCGGCAAACTCAATTACATCAAAGGAAACGAAAACAGTTTTTCAGAGGTGGATTTTTGTCCCGACGTGAAGATGGAGATTTTTCTGCCTTGGGCAACCGTGCCCAGCTTATCCGACCAAAACGATCGTTCCGTTGCCGTGCGACTTGATTTCAAGACAAACTCATTCCTATTTGTCGGCGACATCGAAGGCGAAGCCGAACAAGTGATGCTCAACCAGTTCACGGATAAACAGCGTGCATTACTGGATGTGGATGTGCTCAAGGTGGGACACCACGGTTCCGACACCTCGAGCCGAGAAGGTTTCATTATGGCTGTCAGCCCACAAATTGCAGTTATCTCTTGTGGCAAGAAGGGGACTGGCACTAACGAGCGATACAAACACCCTCGTCTCTCGACGATGCGGCACTTCGACGACTGGTTCAAAAACAATCCCCCGACGGTGAAAGCCACCGCTGCAAAGATTCCGGCTTACGACGCCGATACGGGCGCATGGAAACAACAAACCCGCCCATCAGGCATGTGGCTGACGGTCAAGGATGGCACCGTCACTGTCACCTCGGACGGGAAGGAACTGAAAGTCAACACCGTGCCCACCCCGAATTAGACGCGACGCCAACAACTGACACAGTCAAACCAAAGGATGCTTATGGCAGACAAGGAAATCGAAAAAAGGTATCAGATCCTTAAGACCAACCTGGCCGAGACCAAGGTTCGCATCCGTCGCTATACTTTGGATCCGCGCCTGAAAGAGCATTCCGGCGAGAAAGACGACGCGCTTCGTGTGCGTACCGACAATACCTGGAAAAAGTGGCTGGAAGTGTGGAGCCAGTTCGCAGCACTGCCTGATTCGCCCGCTGTTCAGGATTTGAACAATGTCGAAAAAGGTTGGCTCGACCTCGACCGCGACGTGGATTTGATCCAGCGTGAATTGATTTCCGAAAAAAGCTACGAAGCCGGCATCCGCACCGTCGTCTGGCTCTCAATTGCCTTGCTGTTGCTGGTTGTCTTCTATTTCGTGACCCATGGCGTGACATTCCTCAATTTCAGTTCGTTTGAACCTTGGCCGGAATGGGGACCGCTCAAATACGGAGAAGTCGTCTTCTGGAGCTCATTCGGCGTGCTTTGCTACCTGTTGTTTCTGGCCACCTATTTCCTCGCTCGCCGCGATTTCGACGTCTGGTATCAGCCGTGGTATGTCTCCACCGCCCTCCGTGCGCCCTTCCTGACCGTCATCCTGATGATGATTGTGCTGGAATTTGTCGAATGGTATGGCGAAGGCAAATGGATTCAGACCTACATTCTGGAGGAGGGTAATAAGTTCTATTTCATCGTCTTCATGAGCTTCTGTCTGGGTCTCGCCAGCGACAGCACTGCGGGTATCATGCGTGATTTATCCAATGGCGTGACTGAATTTGTTTCCAGCGCCGTGGGCCGGGTTTCGCAAAAGCTCAGCCTCGCCGTCACCAAGACCGACTTGGGAGGGAAATAGCAAGCACCACACTCACAAACTCTCGATACCTTTTGCTACCTGTGATGGCAGCATTCACGAACAACTGAAGATCTTTCTAAAATGAACGCCCCAATTCTTCTCGGTCCAATTCTCGGCCTTGAATCAGGAGACATTTACACGGTCTGTCTCCTGACCTCCAAATCGCAAACCCCGCTTATGCTCGAACTGGCCGATGGCCAGGGGACGTTCGCATTTAAGAAGGTTGCGCTGGTGGGAGAGAATGCTTTTTGGCGTGCGGAATTTTCCGTGCCCGCGAAGCCCAAAGGCTACAACGTCGCCTACACCGTCAGCAGTGGGGGCAAGACGATAGGAAATCTGCATGGTGCCAGCTGGTTTTTTTATGTGCCAGCCACCGACGAGCAACCGCAGGTGCTGTATACCTCGTGCAATGGCTTTTCCACCGCTAAACTGGCTAGTAATACCGCCAAGCCGTATGCCCTCTGGGAACGGATGGTCAAATTGCATAGTGGCAAGAAAGAGTCCGGGCCGGAAAGTGGACCATATTCGTTGCTGCTTATGGGCGGAGACCAGGTTTATGCCGATGAAATCTGGGAGACAGGGCTCTGCCCCTTGCTGAAAGAATGGAGTCATCTTGATGCGAAGGCTCAGGAAAGTGCCAAAGTAACGGCCTCCCTCGCCAAAGAAATCGAGGATTTTTACAACTCACTCTACCTCAATCGCTGGAAAACCAAAGACATGGCCAACATATTGGCGTCCGTCCCGTCCGTTATGATGTGGGATGATCACGACATTTTTGATGGCTGGGGATCGTATCCTGAAAAGCGTCACAACTGTGATGTCTTCCAAAAAATTTTCAAGGAAGCTGCTCGGGTTTACGACATTTTCCAACTGCGCTGCTCGGATAAAAATCGTCTGAACCCAAAGGCCAGCCACCGCACGCTGCGACTGACTTATCGTGATTTTCATATCCTCGCGCTGGATAACCGTTCCGAACGCACGACCAACCAAATCATGTCGCCCAATCACTGGAACGACGTAAAATCTTATCTGGACGGGTTGCAAAATGAGGTGGTGAAAAACCTGCTCATCATGTCCGGTGTTCCGGTGGTATATCGTTCTTTTGCCACCGTCGAGAAACTCTTTGATGCTACCCCCTGGCACGAGGAACTGGAGGATGACGTGCAAGATCATTGGTCTGCCACCAGCCACCAAGCCGAGCGTATGAAACTCGTAATGGTATTTTTGAATTTCCTCAAGGCGAAACAAGATAAACAAACTACCACACCACTTCGAGGAATTCTCTTATCCGGTGACGTCCATGTGGGTGCGCTCGGTCAGATATGGGACGCCTCGCGCAAGGTTGGCCTTACACAGATCATTTCAAGCGGCATCGTCCACCCGCCGCCATCGATGTTGGCTTGGGTTGGCCTCGAACTAATGACTTCAGATACCCCAGAACCGTTGGGCGAAGGCGATGTCGTGGCCGAGATGCTTACACCCATCGGTGCTGACCGATATTTGCGGACGCGCAACTTTGCCACGCTGCACCTCGGTTCCGACCAAAAATTGTGGATCAACTGGGTTTGTGAGGACGAAGATTCCAAACCGAGTTTTGCAATTGCATGAAGCATTAAAACCAAAGCCGAAATTTTCAAACCAACCCCGATAAATGAAAAACATTACACGACAAATTTCCACTTTGATTTTGCCGCTGGTCGCCACCTGGCTGCTGATCGCCGGCTGCTCCACCGCTAAACAAAAACAAACCCAGTTGGAACACGTTGCCAAAGACTGGTGTCTGACAATACGTGCCAGCCAGGTGATCCCGGTGTATCCCTTGACAGAAGATATTCAGCCCGGAGATGTTTTCCTGGTGCAAGTGCCCATTGGACGCCAACAGGAGATATATTTAGACAAGGGCTTTCTGCCTATGGATAACCACCTGGTTCGCCTCAATCCAGTCGGGTATTCTGGCTTCTACTCAAACTCGTTTTTGCACGAGAATATAGGCACGTCAGTGTTGCCGCATGACTGGATTCGACCAGGCGGTAGCTCATCAAATGCGTGGGCTACGGCGCCGCATGCGGCCTTTCCCAGTTATTCCTTTTCCATCCGTAGCGGACAAGGCATGAATCTCGCCGTGCCGATTCAGGGAGTCCCCGTGGGCTTGAGCTTGATGAATTCAGATTCGGCTGACGGCACCGTCACCATCAAAGATGGGCGCACGCTTGGCGTGGACATGGTTTCACTCTTCGACCAACTTAAGGAATGGGCAGGAAATCACCGTGATTTACTAACAAACTATGCGGCGATTGAAGGCGGCCCGACCAACTATCTCCGGGTTGTCACGCGGGTGTATGCGACCGGAAAAATTGATGTCAGTTTGCGGGACGCCAACACCAAAAGTGGCGGATTAGATGTTGGTAGCGCCAAACCTGTGAATTTGCTATTTCCCAAGCCGCCAGACAGCAGCACAAATATTTCCGAAGCAACCACCCATAATTACACGAATGGGATTAGTGCTCTCAATAGCGGGTTGCTCGCCAGTCTCGCAAAGGATGCGGCCGGCAATTTGCTGCCGGGTGGCAGCGTGCGCATTACTGCTGCCAGCAGCCGCGCAATTTCCTTGCAGGAAGATTTTGATCCGCCGCTGGTGCTGGGTTATTTGGGATTTGATTGCATCATTCTGAGCGACGGCACAATTGACGAACCCATTCCAACCTATGCACATTTGAATGCCAACTTCGATGTGCAACACGCCAAAGTGCGTAAATTTAACAGCACGCTGAAATCGCAGATTGCAGCGTATGACGCGATTGCAGCCATTTACGCCAAGGCGACGCCCGATCAGAAAACTAAAATCCGCGAGATCGCAATGGAACAGAAGATCACGTCCAGCACAGATGACCCGAAGTGGATTGAAAATCTGGGTGTATTTGTGGACGGAAACGACACCTGCCAATTGGACAAATTCCAAGCTCTCCTAAACCAAATCAAAAACCTCAAATAGAAAGAATCCATCATGAACATAAAAGACAGCATCCCCGTTGATACCGCCGCCGAACTCAGCCTCGACAATGTGCTGACCGACATTCGTTTTCGCGGAAAGCTGGGCTTCAAACTTGTAGACTACACATTTACAAACAACAATTCGACCGTTGTCCTTGAGTTTGGCTCGTGTGAGCCAGCACCCGCGGTTCGTAAGTAGGCATCAGGGACCTTTACAAGCATATGCCGTTTTTAACTCGTTTGGTGTCCGTTTTGGTGTCCGCTTAATAATACGGAAGTTTGAGTTTAGGATGCATTTCCACTGCATTCGATTCCATTCACTTGTTACATTCTCAACAAATCCGGTCATGGTTGTGAACCGAACCGATGTAAATCGTCGCTATTTCGCCTTTCGATCAGCGGTTCATGAACCAGATCATTAGCTGGAGTGCGGTCGTGCCGCCGGAGGAGAGAAACAAAGCGCCGACCACGGGGTTTTCCCAAAATGGAGCGAAGGCTCCTTGGCGAAGGTTGCGGATTTCGTCCAGAAGTTGTTTCGCCTGGTTTGCATTGTTTTGTTCTACGCTGGGAGCAGTGCTGGCTTCAAGCAACTTTACCTTCGTGGCGAGGCTGTCTTCGGCTGCGCTCTTCGCTTCGCGGGCGGCGCGTTGCAGGATGACGACGCTGGCCAGTGCGAGCAGCAGATTAAATGTGAACACCAGTATCAGCGGGGCGGACCATGTCAAAGTATCCCACCACCCGTTGCGTGCCAGTAGCAGCACAAAAAGCAAAACGGCTGGGTAATAAACCAGCTTACCGACGCGTTCCGTCAGATCAACAATCAACTTGAGATCAATCCAGTCGTTCAGATAATTCAGAAAATCTTCATCAATGTCGCCTCGTTGCCGCGCAAAATGCCGGCGCGTGGCTTCCGGATAATCGGTTGTTCCTTTGTTCAGAGCGAGTATGAATTCGCGGCACAAGAGCGCTGAATCCATCGTCAGAAACGTCAGCGCGACAAACAGAATTCCGCTGCCACAGATCAACCAGCGGTTCCACCACCTAGCGTTATCTCCGCGCACTTCATCGAAGGGGTCTTGCTGGAATAACCAAAATACCAGGGCGCACAAGATGGTGTAGAAGATCAGGGGCAAGATAATGCGCTTGGGTCGTTGCCAAAATCCGACCCTTTCCCTGTGTTGATCCCACAACTTCAAGATGCGCACGCCGGTCGCTGGCTCGGGTTTGCCGGGAGATTGAAGTGTTAGAAATAGGAGCAGGAGCCGTAAGATACGTTTTAGGCATTGCACAAATCCGCCTTTCGTCCCCGGCGAACGAAACGAAAGACGGAACTTTCGGGTCAGTTCAAAAAACGCCTCGCGCATCTGGCGATATAACCCGTAGCTGCACCCGATGGCGGCGGCGCAAACCAGCAGTCGAAGAATTTCCGCCGGCCACTCGCTGGCTCCGCTCGTCAGGCTGAAGGGCTCACCGTCCTCGCGAACAAAGTTGTCGCCCCAGATTGCCCGCACCAGAGCCCAGCCCAATAGAGCAAAAATAATAAGGCCAACCCAAAAACAAACAAGCCGTTCATAGCGCAAGCGGAAAATTTCCTGGGTGGATACTCGCGCGGCATTTGCGGCGAGCAACGCGGATGATTCAAATTCGTTGCGGCTGCTGCCGGAGCGTTTCATTTGGGTTAGTCTTTTCAGAAGGAGGTCGAGGTATCGGCGCCAACAGTAGGATTCCCTCACGCGGCCCATCATGCACCAATAGATTACGGAGAGAATCCACGGACCGGTCCACTTCCATTCTGAGACAAAGCACGGACGCAGTTTTTTCGCCGCTGCCTTGGCTTCGGCTGGAAAGTCTTTGTCTTCCATCTTCAGCATCCGGTTTAACAGAGCCACGAACTCTTCTGCTTGTTTCTTTAGATGTTTTTCTTTCTCTGTTTCGATCTCCTGATCGCCGGCATCTTGTTCTTTTTTCAAAGCTATTTTCAGTTGGTGCTTATAAAAATCATCTACTGCTGTGCCAACGAGTCCTGGAGCAATCGGTTGGACGTTTTGATTTTGGGAAGTTTTAGTTGAGGATGAAAAAGGTTCCTGAAATTCCTCTGGCAATTTGTTCTTCATCCACGTGAAAATCGGAAGGAGACTGACCCTAAGCTCTCTCAACAGCGCTTCCGCACCATCCGGTCCGCCGATGTCTTCCTCGGCGTAATTGAGTTTCGGACGTGAAAACCAAAATCGATCCACCACCAATTCCCGGAGCGATTTCCAACACCAGCAAACCAGCGCCAGAATCACAAAAATCACGAGAACCAAGCCAACATTCCTCCTAAAGTATTTCGATATGTGGTCGTGGTCCTTCTCGTAAATTTCGCATGGCGTCAGCGGGTGAAGCCAGGGACCGTTGGTTTTGTCAGCGCCGATCATGGGGAACAAGGCATTCGACACGCTGAGGTCCACCGCGGAATGCATGCCGATTTCGAAACGGCGCGGCGGGACGAAAGCGAGTCGCAACAGGTTTGTGTTGCCCAATGCGGCGAGTGTGGCGGCGAATTGCGCGGTCTGCGCGCTGTCGCGGAAAGGCGGAATTTCCTTCTGCAATTCGGGATGCAGCGTCAGGCCGTAGCCGCTTACCACGAGTAGGTCACGGGTCCATTCGCGTTCGCGCGGAGACAAAAACCGCGCATCAAGATCCGTCGTGAAAAATTTGATGTCTGGAAACTGCGGCTGCAGTGCCTGCAAGATGAGGAGCGTGTCATACACGTCGCTTCCAATAATGCCGATCGCCTCGATACGACCCCGATCCTCGCGATGAAGTTGCTTTTGCAGATCGGTCAACTAGCCACCCAAACGGCTCAAATAGTCGAACTGCGCCCGGCCTTCAGGCTTGTTGGCATCGGGCTTCCAGCTCCGAAGCTCTTCAAAGGAGGTCAAGGACGGCTTTGTTGCGTGCTCGTTATCCCCGCCGCCACCGTCGGCTCCCGCTTCTCGGTTGACTGTCTGGCCATCCAATCCGCGCAGATAAACATAGGAGTGCAGATTGGTCGGCATTTGTGTTTTGCCCAACTTGTAATTACTGACATAGTCGTAGATATAGTTCCCATTTGTCGAATTGTCTTGAAGCCTGGCCAATTCCGCCGCGTAGGTGAGGGAAAGCACCTGCGCATAAAAAGTGTCCGATTCCGAAATGAGCACGACATGATTGTTGATGTCTGTGAGATCAATGTGACCCAGCTTGAGTTCGGCAAACACTTCCCGCGCAAGTTGCGCGTCGGTCGCCGCAAAGTTATGAAATGACTTGAATCCGTTGGTCACCAAGTGCTCCCCGACGGTCTTCCTCGGGGTTTCATCTGGATGGGGAACCAGCACTTCGTCCATCGCGCTCGGCGTGGCGCAATAAAGGGAGATATTGCTCAGAGTCATGCTTGCAACTCCCCAAAGGTTGGTCGCTCCGGACGTAGGCAGTCCTGCCAACATGGCTCGAAGCGCGGAAGAACGCCGGGGCCCGATCAACGCCACCGTCGGAATCCTGTCTCTATTGGTCGTGAGAGATAATCGGTTCGTATCAACCAGAGGTTCCAATAGCAACGGCAGACACAGCAGCGGATCGTCCACGAAGTAACTATCGTTTAACCAGAGCACCAGCACGTTTGTCCGGATGCCGTTCGTGTCCGGGTGAGGGAAAAAGTCCCGGGGCCGATACCACTCGTAACGCAATTCCATGCGGGAAGAACTGCTATTGGTCAGGCCAAGTTGCCTCGCCTCATTTGTGCCTGGTATTCCTGTTTCCCATAACTTGCCAAGAGCATTGGTGGCCTGTTCTTTTGCTTGCTTAAGTTCGGGTCGGTTAGGCCACAGAATTGTCAGTTTCCCGAGGTGCTCGGCATCTTCCGGCGCATACCCAGAGGTGCCCAATGCCGACACGATGGCAAAGCGGCTTCGGATGCGGCTCTCCTGATCCTCACTATATTGACCGCTGGACAACATGACCGGCAGCAGCAGCACACGATTATTAGAGTCGATTCGCCGGCTGATGCCCGTGGTAAATCGACGAAACCTGCTTTCAGAAAAGTCATTGGTCGTTCCCCTCTCCTCATCCGCGATTTTAAACGGGTCTTCCCAAAGCCGCGCCTCAACCTTATATTCGCCGACGAACTCCTGCGGTCCGCCCGCCGGGGTCACGGGCCGGTCGCTGGTTAGTCTGTGTGAAACTAACCACACGCCGCCGACCAGTGTGACCAGCGCGAGCACACTGCTCAAATTTATTGAAGGTGATCCGCCGCCTTCTGAATTTCTATCCGCCATAAATGCTCTCCTGTAGTTGCTTGTCGGTCATCGAAACCGGATTATCCAATTTCCGGGGCATGACCTACCCGTGGGGCGGCGATGGCAATTAAGGCACGAGCCAGAACCACATCTCGAAATCGCCGCCCCGTCTGCCGTCACCGCTATGCGGGAGGATCAGGCCGGTGCTGTTTTTGCTCTCTGGATCAGCAAAGCTTTCGCCGTCCAAATACATTTTTGGCCCACCATTTTGGCTGCCCCATATGTAGTTCCCTTTCAAAGTCAGGCAGGCGAGAATTTGAGGCGGCTTAAACTTAATCATCAGATCCCGCAGCAGATCTGTGATTAATGGTTTCCATAATATCCGGTTTTCTTTAATTGTGACGTCCGCGTTAAGGATGAACGGCTGATATCCAAATGTCGGTTTTGCGTTTACGTTTAATCTCATATTAAACTCTTCGAGTGCGTAAGGTAATTGCAATGTTACAAAGCAAGCTGGTTGTGGGCGAAAACCTTGTTTAGTCAATCCAAGAAAGTAATTGTTTTGCTCAAGTGTTACCCCCTCCGTGCAGGTTATCACAATGCCTTTTTCGAATTCATCAATCTGCGCCACGGGAGGCTGGCGTTGAAATTCCCCTCCAATAAGTGCGACACTCTGGATTTGAATGACAGGCTCCTCCGTTGCGGCCGGTTTCATCCCGCACAAAGGAGGAAAGACACAACGACAATCCTCAATGACTTCGATTTGTAATTTATTAGATCGCGCGAAACCGTTGGCCGGCTGTGCGGTGATCAGGGCTAGTCTGCAGTAATGGTGCTGAATGCCTAGTGGCGGTTGCGCGAGAGGCTGAGGGGGATTAGCCTGGTCTTGCGGCCATTCGATGTCACCAGTCGCAGTGCGCGCAGGAATGAGCCAGTAATCGCCAGGCTTGTAAGTTCCCTTGGTAAAGTTGACTTCAATTCCATCCTCAAGCGGCTGCCAATCGAAGGTAATTAGAACGCCATCCTTCGTAGCAGCATTCCCCGTCTGATCCCATCGCCGAAGCTTGGGATTCCCCGGAAGATTTGCGCCCTGCAAGTCCGGCGGCACCCCCACAGTGATCGTATGTGTTGCTTCATTAACACCGTCACTATCAAGCTGAAGCAATTGCCCCGGTATGCCTTTGAGTTCCATCTCATCATTAACAACTTCAACCCATTGCCCATTTGCAAAACCGAGCATGTCGTCGGGGCCGACATTCGCAACAACGATGTTATTTCCGCTAATTGATTTGATTGTCGTCACGACCGTCCCATTGTCGCGCGACCAGACGAAGGATATCGGAGTCCCATCTTTATTCACTTGGAGAATCTCGACGCGGTAGAGTTGGTTCTCCAAGCGTTGATACCCGGCGCTTGGCGGAAGCAGGCAAGGTTGCTCACTCGGATCAGGCGGCTGCGTGTGCGCGTTCAATTTGCCCGTCCCGCTCTTGATTAGCGATTCCCACTCGTCAAGCTGGCTATCGCAGGTAATTTTGCCGACTGCTTCAAGAAGTTTTCCCAGATCGCCATTGATCGCATTAATCTGATCACCAAATGCAGTTATGACCTGTGACGGCAGTTTCAAATTCTGTAGTAGTGACAGGATGTTGTTCGCGCTTTGTAACGACTGTGCTGAATTTCCTGTTCCGGTCGCCTGCAGAAAAGCAGTCCTATTTGCCTCCAAGTCCTCCAATTTCTTTATGGCGGTGGGGGGGAGGGTAAAATCCTTTACTATCGAGCGAATTACTGTCACCAATTCTTTGAGGACAGTCTTCACCGGCTTGGGATCGAAAGTCGCGGATGCAACGGGCAGAACTTTCACCTGCCCAATCGTTTTTAGACGCGTCGCCGAGTCGGGACCACCAAGAGCCTTTTCGCGGATGAGCGGGTCGTCTAGTGCGGTGATGTGCCGCTGCCAGACATCTAGATAAACAATTCCCGTCGTCGTCTTGGCATCGACCAGCAGCTTGCCTATGTCGAGTGGAGATGGAAGGTCCGATTGGTTGGAATAGAGTCCGATCTGCTCGTTCTCGCAAAGGACGCCATCCACATAGTATCGCCCGGCGCTGATCAGAAAATCGCCCGACGGTGCCGGTGACGAAATTGGGCTTCCTTGCGGAATATTATTTCCCTCCAAGCTCTTTTCCTCGTCGGTCAAATCTTTTAGATCTGTAACAATATGAAAACCCGCATCGTGCAGTGGCGCTCCGCAATGGCCAATCACATCAGTCGCCTCGGTCTCGATGCGCCTCATGCTGATGGCCTGCTGCTCGTTCCAGTCGGCATCTACATCCACGCGCCCCTGCTGTTTGAGCACGCTGCGATAGTGCTTCTCCGGATTGAATGTATTACGGCTAAAATCACCTTTCATTGATGTCTCCTTCTTTTTGCGGCTGCAATGCGCGCGGGTTGCTTTTTCAATTTCTTGCGGGTCCTAAGCTCTGGTTGCACTTCGTTATCACAGAGGTCGGGCATCGCGCGGCTCTCCATGTGCGGTTCAAAGAAAATCCCTGCTTCGAGACCGAACCGCAGATATTCGTTGAGCCGCACGCCCAAGTTGGTGAGGCGCTGCGGCTCGAACAAGTCATGGTAGGCACCCATCTCGCTTTCGTCGGACGCGCCGCTGAAAATCTCGGGCGGACAACGGCGGCTCAACTGCGCGTAAGCCGGCTCGCCATAGTGCAGCGAACTAAACTGCGGGGCCACGCGCGGCGTGTCATCGTCGCCTGCTGGCTGGCAGCGATAACGTCGCGGCGTGCGGGAGCCCGGCGGCACATAGGAAAAGCTGACGCACCCCGCTTGGCGCTGCTCAGACCGCACGGGCGCGAACCATAAGGCGTTCTCGCGCCGGTTCCCGGTCAGGGTCGCCAAGAAGATGCTGTTCGTTACCAACTCCATCAGCGCGGTATGGACTTTGCCGATGAGCGTGCTGTTTGCGACCTGGAGCGTGCCGCCCGGTGAATGATCGTCGGCAGCGGAGAACGCGACGCCACAGCGCGAGGTCGCATCCACGATGCTGTTGTTCACGCTCGTGGTGACTTCTTTGTCCACTCGAATGCCGCCGACGATGCTGAAATCAATCGCGACGTTTACGTTCGAGGAAACATTTGGGTCTGACGAGGTGACGGCGAGACTCGGCGCGCGAGGCGATTTCGGAAAGCCTTCAGACGAAAGGCCCAAGCCGGGAACCAGCGTGCTGTGGCTCACGGAGAGGCTCTGTATCCTGTCGGTCACTGAAAGCGAACCTTCAATCAACAGGCCGTTCAGAAAAAGCTTGCCTGAATTGGGTGCTTTGGCGTCAACGGGTCTTACCTGGATATTTCCGCGCAGATGCGGCCGGCAGGAGCTTGCGTTGAACTGGCCGCGCACCCGCTGCTTCTGTCCGGTTGCGGAATCGGTGACTTGGGGCCATCCCGCCGCAATGATCAGCAGGTCGCTGCCTTCGGGGATTACAATGTCACTCATCCCCTTTAGATCATAACTACCGCTGTCCATGATCACGATCACCCCGACGGCCCCGGCGGCCAGCCCATTCCAAGCCTGAACAGCTTCGGCAAGCGTGGCGACCAGTTCATCCTTGATTGGCGTCGCTGTTCCGCTCACACCGATTTGCCAAGTCACTTTCTTTTTGTCCGTCGTGTCCAAAAAATCAGTCTCGATCGTTTTGCTGCGGTCGTATTCGCCGCCGCCCATGTCGGCACTGAATCCGTAGTGAAACATAACGCGCACATCGGCCGGCGAAACCGCTGGCAGATCCGGATCGGACGGGAACGCAATGCGCCCAAGCAGCGGGTCGATTGCGATCAATTTTTTCGGCTGATGCGCCCACAAGTCGCCGGCCATGTCCGACAGGTCGCAAACGGTGATTTGATCCTGAGGCACTGGATGCAGAAGGTCATCAGGACCCTTCGTTGTGAGAAGCAAACTTTTGCCCGGCCCATAGTAATCTTGGAGATATTGATCCAGCGTCCGCCGGCTGATCGGGTCAGGCACATTCATCCGGGTCGAGAGGCCGCTGAATTCTGGCAGCGTTTCGGGCCGCGTGAACAGCGGCGTGTCATTGCCGAGCGGGCTAAAAAAGTAACGCCGGTCGTCCAAATTGTCGTTCAATTTGAATGGCTGCGCGTTGGTCAGAGAGTAGCTGTTCAGCCGCCACACAAAAATCCCGATGTTCGGAATATTGTAACGCCCCCGCCGTGGCGGAATGCGGCGGACATCGAGGGTGTGCGCGAGGCTGTCGAAAGGTGTGTTTAGACGTTCGAGCAGCTCCCAGAGCGGTCGCTTAACTTTGCTTAGATTACCCGTCAGGATGTTCCTGGTCAGCCCGCCAATGTAAGGCGAGCGATTGTCGGGGCGAAGGTGATTCATGTATTGGGTCGTTGCCAATCGCTGAAAGAACTCGACCACATGCGCGTGCCAGCCCGTCACGTCCCGCGTGAGCTGCTCAAGCGCCACCACCGTGCCTTTGCGCCGCCGGTAGCCGATCGTATTGGCCACTTCCGCGCGCGGGCTTCTGATGCCTGGCACCTCGCCGCGCAGTGCGCGATAACCGATGAGATCGCCGATGTAGGGCACCACCCAGTCGGCGCAGGTTTCGATGAAATGGTCGTCGTAACTTTGCGCCAGATCTTCCTCAATTACGGCAACCTGCTCGGCAATCACCGTCAGCAGCGCTTTGAGCGGCTCGCCTTGTTCGACATCGCGTATGCGGTCGATGGCTGGCAGCAGCTCATACATTCTTTTTAAGTCGAAACTCATGTCATTATTCCCAATTCATCCAGCGGCCCCGCGCTCAAGGTGAGCAACTCGGCAGCCGAAATAGTGTCATCTTGTGAGCCGGGCAGCGCACTCGCCCCTGCTTGCGGCACGGCCGCGAGAAGTAAATCGTTTGTTGTTGCAAGATCACCGTAGCGATAGAGCTTGGTCATATCCACGGCAATCACGCCAGCGACGGCTTGGATCACAGCCATAATTTCGCTCGAAGTCACGGCCTGACCGAACGCACGCGCGTCGAACGAAAAAGCGGAGCGTAGTTCCTGTTCGACAGCAGCCAATACTTTTGGCGACTCATAATCAGGATTGATCTTCACGGTTACTCCGAGCTTGAAAAATGCCTTTTGATAACTCTGCACGCGCAACGGAATATAGGGATTGCCCGCAGCCTTCATCGCAGTAACGAGGTCATCATGCGTTTTCGAACCATCCAGGATCAGCGCTCCGCCAGAACCTGCGACTGTCACAAATACCTCTCGCACCTCGCCCGTCCAAGTCCAAGTGGCAAGCGCCTTGGCCACGCCGGAAAATGCGCGGGCAAAATCTTCGTAATCTTGAAGCGAAACAATGCGGTCAAGCGTGAGCACGGTCAGTGGCGCATTTCTCCGCGCATCGCTGAGTGATTCGCGGTCAGCGGCTCCCATTGCAGCTTCTAGATTGATGACGCTCTTCGCACCAAGCGGGCGCGTCATCAACAGGCTAAGTTGCTCTGCCTTAAGATTGCCAGGCGTCCCGATGCCCTTGCGGTAGTGCGCCGTAACATTCTCGCGGCCAGTTGGCAGACGCGCGCCGGTCTGGCCATCGCCAAATTCAACAGTCGTCTTGCCGTCGTCGCCGAGGCGTGTTACAAAAATGCGCTCGTGCGGGCCGTGCCCGTAGAACGTGGGCACTTCATGCCAGAGCAGATCATTGACACGCACTTGGAGCGTTGAGTCCGCTCCGCTCGGCTTCTTCGAACTGATATAAGTGAGCGGCGATTGCTTAAGCGTGAATTGCTGATAAGGCTGGCTCGCATCGCCGCTGCCAAGCACTTCCTGTTTTGTTTCGCCGTTAGTGGCCGCTGCGACATTGGCGCAGATGATGACTGTCGCCGGATCGTATTGATTTGTCAGCCCATCGCGGAGAGAGAGCGTCAGCCCGTCGGCCGAAAGCTGCTCAACGACCGCCGTCTCGCTGATGGGCGGGTCGTCTTGGCCGGCGCTGGCTTTTTTTCCGCTGACGATAATGCGGTGTCCCTTTTCGATCCTATTTGCGGCTTGAGTTAATTCGATACTGGAACCTTTGATGGGCTGAAGGAGCGGAAGCTCGGCGAACTCCAATTCATCGCTTTGAGCAAAAACTTCAACGCTGCGCAAAGATGGCTGAAATTTTGACACGAGGAAAGTGTCCGTATCAAGCGTCAGTTGGGTTGTCTTTGTGGTCAGGGCGTAAGTATTTGGCGAAGACTCGGAAACCGACTGTATTTTGTAAAGGTAGTGAAATGACGGCAGGGCAAGCACAATCCAGTTATCAAGCGGGTCGCTGCCATCCGCCGGATTCACGCTTGGCGCGATCGTGGGATAAGTGGAGTCGAGGTTGATCGTCTGAGTTAAGCTGAATTTCCAATTGTCCGGGTGATCTTTAGCTTGGACAGGATTGGTGTTGGGAACCGCACTGGATAAGCCATAATTAATCAACACGGAATCTGGAAGCGTGCGGGGATCTGGCGCATTGGAGCCGAAAAGCGCGGCACGTTTGCGGAAAGCATAGACCTTTGCATCCGGTGCCGGATCGGTGGTTGACGATCCCAAACCTTCGTCCCACGAGACGAGCGTCCGGCCTGAGACAGGATCGGGCTCAACCTTCGTCGCCCGGCGAAAATCCCATAACTCACTGTTCTTATCTTGTTGAGCCCTATTGTTGCCAACGAAAAGCAACCCATCGCCTGCTTTAAGCCCAGTGTTCACACCCTTCAAATAAGCATGCTGGGCATTTTTGACGACGCAGGGATACGGCAACTCCGTGGCCTTAGGCTTAAGCGTGTTCCATTCCGCTCGCGCCTCGATTTTCTCAATCGTCTCAAACGTCTGCGGCTGCTCGCCGGGGCCGGGAATGCTCTGCACTTTCGTGCCCGCATCGATCGTGACTGCGTTCGGCACGCCTGGCGACTTGGCTTCTTCCACCGCGAACGCGAGGTCCACGCTCGCAGCCACGCCGGGCCTCAACTCGTAACCAATCAACCGCCCAAACTGCAAAATTGAAAGGCGCTCGGTTGCCGTGCGCAGATAGGATTCGTTGGCGATGCGTTCCTGATAAAACGTCAGCACGTCGGCCACCGTGGCCCACGCATCCAGCAGGGCGATGGAAAAATCATCGTCGTTTCGCGTCTTGAGTCCGCGCAAGGCCGGCAAATCCGAACCGGAAAGCCGCGCGAGCATGGTTTCCTTGACCCGCGCGTGCATTCCGACACGATAGGCGATGGCGGCAAGGCCGGGCCGGTTGGTGACGTCGACGGGCGTTTCGACCGTCACCCCGGCGCAGCACCCGCAGTCATTTAATTTGCGCAACGTGGGATCAATTGAAATGCTCATTTTCCATCCTCCACATTGAGAACCAAGACACCGTGCTCCGGAAAGTTCGGATCGTTATCGAGCCGCGCGATTTCCAACCGGGCGAGTGTCAGCTTGCCGGCTTTGAGCGCCGACTGATTGAGATCGCGGGCCGCCTGGCGTTCAAAGGTGGTAACCTTGACCGCCGCGACACCCTCCACCTTCATCGCGGCGGCATAGAGCGGACTAAGATAGACCGTCTGGCCAAATGAAAAGTTATCTAGATGAAAGACGCCACGCGTTCCGTCCGCAAGGATGCGATTGCTGAAAACCTCCAGAAGCGCAGCCTTGACATCGCCGCGGAAATAATCAGCCTTCGCACACACCGTCATTTCGATCTTCAGTGAGACATATAACGGCTTGTCAATTTCCAAGTTCTGTCCGGCCATACGGTATCGCTCAATGTGCGCGAGTATTTTGCCTTTGAAATCGTCATCAACCTCCAGCCCGCCCAGCCGATCCACGGCGATAAAAACCGTCCGCCAACTGCCGGTCCAGCGGAACGAGGCGGCGGCCTGCTGAATCCCGGGATAACGTTTGGCCACTGCCTCGTAATCCGCCGGCGTCACCGCGCGCTCCTGGATGCGGAAGGCGCTCGGCGCGCTTTGGCGCACATGTTCGATGGTTTCGGGATCAACGCCGCCGCTCGCCGGCAAGGGATTCCTTACTCCGGTAATCGCGGAATCAGCGGTGACGATGCTGACAATCGTTTCAGCGCCGACGTTGCCCCGCACGCCATTGCCAATGCGGTAGGTCGCGGAAAACGCCTCTTCTGGCTGCGGACACAAACCGTGCTTGCCATCGCCAAATCGGAGCGTGCCAAAACCGTCTTCCCCGACTTCGGCGACGAAATGCGCGTCCGACGGATCGCTGGCCAGCAGGTCATAATGCGGACTCCAAACGCCACCGTTCAAACTGATGACAGGCAAGACATCCTGAATCTTCCAATCAAAGGCGGCTGAAGCTGGTGCGTTTGGGTCAAACGACACGACACTTGTCTTGCTCTCACCTGCAATGATTTCTGTGATTTGCACCGTCGCGGCCATCGTGAGTTGTGGATTCTGCAAGCGTGGACGAAAACGCGGCGGCACTTTCACCGGATCCGTCGGATGACAGCGATCACCTGATACCGGCATCACCCGGCCAGGTGTCCTATCGGGCACGATACCGATGGATTGTTCCGAAATGGTTGCTCCATGATCGGCCAGAACGATATTGCCCCGCGCGACACTGACGCCCGGCAATGCTTGCCCGCCATGACCCTTGTCGGTCACGGCAGAAATGCAGAACGGAAACTTAAGCGCGTCCTCGGCGAACCATTCGATCTCGGTGATGGAACTTCCGTTCAGAGGATCAACCTTCAAGATGGGAATTTGGCTCAAGCGCACCGCCTGACGACGAGCCGGATTAGCATCTTCCGAGGTGCCCGTCAACGGCCCAAATACTTCCTCGAAAATCAGCACGTCATGGGTTTTAAGGTTCGGATAAATTCCTGCAAGCGTCGCTTTGGTGGCACCTTTCGGCAGACAGCATTGGTCGTCGCTCCAAGTGTAAAAATTCATCTGGTGATGTTCCGCGAAGAGCGGCGCGTCATGCATGGTCTCGAACACTTCTGGCGACGAGCGGAGCGCAGCATCCAAAGCAGCGGAATTCGGAGCGATGCGTCCGGCTTCCGCACCGGACGCAGTCAGCAATTGCGTTCCCTTTGGCAAGACAGGTGCGCCGCTGTCAACCGTAACCTGAACCCACACCCGGGCGTTGCACCCATCGTGCATGAAGTAATCCACCAGCCGCGCGTGACGCCGCACCGAAACCCGCCGCTGCGCCGTGCCGAGATAGGCTTCCGTCGCGACGGCGTCCTGTTGGTAACTAAGGTGGTCGCCAACATACGCCAGCAACTCGACTAACGTTATCCCCAAATCGGTCACGTTACGCTCCTGCCACTGCGGCATCAGCGCGGTCAAGCGGTCGAGCATCAATTGCCGGAACGAGGCATAATCCTTCGCGAGATAATCAATGTCCGGCGTGGGTCGAGGCTCGGCAGGGCACGCTCGCTCCGTTTTACAATCGAAGTCGCTAGGGCATTCGACTTTGAAGGAAAAATCCACAGCCGAAAGCATCGGATCGAATCCAGCAGGAGGCGCGGAGCTTTTCGGGTCAGTGACATCTGCGACGATGGACAGCGTGTAGATGGAAAAATCACCGGGCCTGGTGACCTTCACGGTCAGGATCTGAGCCTCGGTGTCGGTGCCGATCGTGACGGCGCTAACAATGAAACCGCGAAGAAGGCTGCCAGCGAGGATGCGCTCGCCGCCGTCAATGCGGACGTTGCCGGTCTTTAGTGCTTTTGCGTCAGTGGGCGGGAGAAGCGGCTTAAGAAAGTGAACGACAAGCGTGCGCTGCCGATCCGGACTTTTCGCGATTTCCGAAGGACAGGCGTCCTCCAAAAGCAACCGGTTCAGACGGGTTAGTTCGACGCCTTGCGGATTTTGCGCGAGCAGGTCGCTGGTCTTTTGTGACAGGGCAACTCCGGAAAAGCGGGCGGAAGCATAAATTGAACTGCCTCGCTGGATAACACTATTAAGCGCGACAACCAAAGCGGCTGCCTGTTCTTGCGCGGTTGAAGCGGGATTCGCCAGAGTCGCCTTTGCCTCATTCGAGAATTGGCTTGTCAGAAATGCGGAGATGTTGTCGGGTGCGGCGGCGGTCAGTTTCGCGATCAGGTTGGAGAGCTTTACGAAATCAGCCGCCGAAAACAGAGGCGCGTCGTGATCGAGCACTTCTAGGAAGTCAATCCCGTTTAGGTTGGCCTTGGCATTGGGATCAAGCACCGCCTCACGTCGATTTTGTTTGCAGCAGAAATAGACGGCGCTCATAGACTACCTCCCCGGGTGAACTGGGCCACTTGCGCCTTCTGGGTGCGCCTCACGATGTATTGGATCTGTATGCGCAACGTGGAGTCATCATTTTGCACAATCACCGCCTGGACTTGAATCAAGTCGCCCAGATACTGTTGCAACGCGCCTTGCACCAATTGTTGCGTGGCCGAGGCCAGCGCGTCGCTGTTCGGGGCAAAGACCAATTGCATCACGCCGCTGCCAAAGGTCGGGCGGTTGACCCGCTCGCCCGGTGCGGTGAACAGCACCTGCTCGATGAGATCGCGAATGTGATCATCATCGGTAGTTTCAGCCGTGCGCCCGCGGCTGTCGAAATGATATGGGTAATCAAGCTGCATCAGCTTCCTTTCACACGAACCTGGGTGACGATGATGTTCAATGGTGTTCCGGTCGGAGCACAGATAGCTTGGCTGTCCTGCAAGAGGGCTGGGAGGCCACCCGCGAGCAATCGGGTTGCCGCCGTGATCCATTGACCGGTAACACAAGGTCCTGCCGCCGGTGGAACAAACGGACAACCGGCCACCACATACGGAGCAGCCTGTGTGACGACGGGCTGCCCGCTCACCATCACACGCGGGTTGGGCGAGGTCGGCTGTGCCTGCCCTGCGTGCATACACATGACGGTCGCGCCTTGATGGAGTAGAAAGCCGGGCATTAGAATAATACCTCCAATGCGTCGTTGTTGATCGCGACCTTCGGCCCGACCAGTGTGATAGTGCCACCCATTCCGTTATCAATCTCAATCCCGGTCGCACTCATCTTGATCTTCTGGCCGCCGGACGTTTCCAAAGTAATCCCGCCGATGCCGGGGGTATCATCAAGCAGGATGCTGTTACCGCCTTCCGTCTTG